>LNFM01000570.1_pt1 | contig 91099 bp, 84 predicted proteins | sample 596031 | NCBI WGS metagenome assembly LNFM01 (sample SAMN04254537, study PRJNA301005) | activated carbon metagenome | isolation source: dual media filters at the Ann Arbor, Michigan drinking water treatment plant | place: USA: Ann Arbor | reverse complement strand
GGGTTGGGGGTGGCCACCCCCAACCCGGCACCGCATCCTACACGGCAGTGACCAGCATACGATATCCCGCTAAGACGAGGGCGAACGGGCTATGGGTTGGTCCAATCCAAAGTCATCAGACTCTAGAACGGCACGTCGTCGTCCAGATCATCGGGGAAGCCACCGCCGCTATTGCCGCCGCCAAAGCCGCCACCGCCACCGCGATTGCCACCACCGCCGCCACGGGGGGCACTTGATCCGCCGCCAAAGTCATCGCGGCCGCCATCCCAGTCACCGCCACCGCCGCCTGATCCACCGCCCGATCCGCCGCCACCCGGCGCACCATCGAGCATCGTCAGCACCGAGTTGAAACCCTGGAGCACGATTTCGGTCGAATAACGATCATTGCCGCTGGCATCCTGCCATTTGCGGGTCTTGAGCGCGCCTTCGATATAGACTTTCGAGCCCTTTCGCAGATAGCGCTCAGCGACATTGGCCAGGCCTTCGTTGAAGATCGCCACCGAATGCCATTCGGTCGCTTCTTTGCGCTCGCCGCTATTCTTGTCCTTCCACGTGTCCGACGTGGCGATGCGCAGATTCACCACCTTGCCGCCATTCTGGAAGGTTTTGCTTTCCGGGTCGCGCCCGAGATTGCCGACGATGATCACCTTGTTGACGCTGCCCGCCATATTCTTGTTCCTAAAGCCCGAGTGCGATGGCGCCCCAATAGGTCGCTCCTGCAGCGATGTAAGCCAGCACGAACAGATAGCCAACCATGAAGGCAGGCCAACGCCAGCTATTGGTCTCGCGCCGGGTGACGGCGATGGTCGAGATGCATTGCGGCGCGAAGACAAACCACATCAGGAAGGCAAGCGCGGTCGGCAGCGACCAGTGCGTCTTCAGATTGGCAGCAAGCGCTTTCTGTCCTGATTCGGCGTCTGGGTTGTCGATCGCATAGACTGTGCCGAGCGCTGCGACCGCGACCTCGCGCGCGGCCATCGCCGGGATCAAGGCCAGCGCGATGTCGCGATCGAAACCGATTGGCTTCAGCACCACCGCGAGGCCATTGGCGATGCGACCAGCGATAGAATAATTGACCGGCGAAATCGGGCTGCCGACCGGCGGCTTGGGAAAGCTCAGCAACAGCCAGAGCGCGACCGTTGAATAGAGGATGATCGTGCCTGCGCGGCGCAGGAAGATGACGACTCGGCTCCACAGCCCCTGCGCAATGTCGCGCGCGCGCGGCATTTGATATTTGGGCATTTCCATCATGAAGCCCGATGACGCGCCCTGGGTCACAGTGTTGCGCAGCACCAGCGCCGCCACGAACGCGCCGATCACGCCGAAGATATAGAGCCCGAACATCACCACGCCCTGCAGCCCGACAAACGGCAGCACCGGCGTATTGGGGATCAGCGCGCCAATGATCAGCGTATAGACCGGCAACCGGGCCGAGCAGGTCATCAGCGGCGCAATCAGAATCGTCGTCAGCCGGTCCTTCTCGTCTTCGATCGTCCGCGTCGCCATGATGCCGGGGACAGCGCAGGCAAAGCTCGACAGCAAAGGAATGAAGGCGCGGCCCGACAGGCCAACACTCGCCATCACCCGGTCCATCAGAAAGGCAGCGCGAACCATATAGCCGCTCGCCTCCAAGAGCAGGATGAAGAAGAACAGGATCATGATCTGCGGCAGGAAGACGAGCACCGCGCCCACGCCCGCAATCGCGCCATCGACGATCAGCGACTGAAAGAACCCCTCACCGAAGCGCGCGGTGATCGCTGCCCCGAGCGCGCTGAATCCGGCATCGATTGCATCGGCCGGCACCTTCGCCCAGCTGAACACCGCCTGGAACATCAGGAACAAAATCGTCGCCAGCAGGATCATCCCCCAAACCGGGTGCAGCGCAATCGAATCGAGCGTGTGGGTCCAGCGGCGGGTGGGGGTTTCGGATATCGTCGCTGCAACCGCGATCGTGCGCGCGCGGCGTTGCAGCGTGACGATATCCTCCTGCACGCTACCGTCACTGGCGCGCAAGCGCGTGAGCGGACCGTGATCGACCATCGCGGCGACCTGTGTCTTCAGCTCATCCAGCCCGCGTTTTCTGACCGCGACCGTCGGCACCACTGGCACGCCGAGCTCCCGTGACAAGGCGGCCGCGTCGAGCATCAACCCGTCACGCTCGGCGAGATCGATCATGTTGAGCGCAACCACCACCGGCAGCCCGAGCGCGATCAACTGCAGCGCAAAGCGCAGATGATTGTCGAGATTGGCGGCATCGACCACCACGATCAGCGCGTCGGGCAACCGTTCACCCACTTGTGCACCGGTCACCACGTCGCGCGTGACGCGCTCGTCGGGGCTGCCGGGATCCAACGAATAGGCACCGGGCAGATCGACCAGCTCGACCGGCCGACCGTCAGGCAGCGCGAGCCGTCCCGAATGCCGTTCAACCGTCACGCCAGGATAATTGCCGACCTTTTGCCGCGCACCGGTCAGCGCGTTGAACAGGGCGCTTTTGCCGGCATTGGGATTGCCGACCAGCGCGACCAGCGGGGCAGGAGTCATTCGGCGGGGTGAAGCGGGGAGACTTGGATGGCGCCAGCGACCGCGCGCCGCAGCGCCACTGTCATTCGGCCGATCCGGCACGCAATCGGTCCGCCACCCAGCCGCGCGCGGTGCAGCACTTCGACACCGACGCCTTCGTCAAAGCCAAGTTCGCGCAGGCGGCGCGCTTCGGGCCCTGCCAAACGCGCCCAATCGACCGACGCCACCGTCGCGCATTGACGAAGGGCAAGCTGTTCGAGGCTGACGCGACTCTGCATCACCTGCAGATAGGCGTATTGCGATTGATTATCAATAACCCCTGGCGGCGACCCGCCTTATAATGTCACGACCAAGGCAGCGATTTCGGCCAGGCGGGCATCATTTCGCTTGTAGAATGTCCATTGCTTGATGCGTTTTTGCCCCACCAGTCCTGCGCCGACCAGCTGGCGCATATGCTCGCTCAATGTCGATGCACTGATGCCGAGTTTGTCGGCAATTCGTTGTCCGCACACGCCGTCCTCGACCAGGTCACCATCCACTTGCGGCAGGAAATGGGCGCGCGGGTCTTTAAGCCAGCCCAGGATCGCTAGTCGGCTCGGATTGCCCAAGATGCGAAACAGGTCGGCGTCTTGCATTTCGTTCCTTGGCGAATTAACGAAGCGTTATCACGGAGATTATGATGCCGCGCTACGATTTTGAAACCGTCGATGTCTTTACCGATCAGCGCTTCGGCGGCAATCCACTCGCGGTTTTCACCGATGCATCGGGCATGGACAGCGCGACGATGCAGGCGCTCGCTGCCGAACTCAACCTCAGCGAGACCGCCTTTGTCCTGCCGCCGAGTGATCCCGCCAATGATGCGCGAGTCCGTATCTTCAATCGCAGCGCGGAAATGCCGTTTGCTGGCCATCCCAGCATTGGCACGGCCTGTGTGCTCGCCCGTCGCCGCGCGTATCGCGGTGCGAGCCTGAAGCTCGAACTGACCGCCGGCCTGGTCGAGGCGGCGCTCCAGCGCAGCGCGACCGGACGAGTAACGGGCGCCCGCATCGCGGCTCCACAACCGCTGACGACCGCTGCCATCCTTGAACCGGCGGCCATCGCTGCCTGTCTTGGATTGCCGACGAAATCGGTGCTCAGCGACCCGCACCCGCCAACCGAGATTGCGGTCGGCATGAATTTTGTCGCCGCCGCCGTAACGCCGGACGGGATCGCGCAAGCCGTGCCCGACATCGCCCGGTTCCGCGAAACACGCACGCAGATGGCGGGCAGCGGCGACAGGCTGTCGCTGCTGATTTATGCACGCAATGCCGACCAAATTCATGCCCGCATGTTTGCGCCACTGGCGGGGACTTACGAAGATCCCGCAACCGGCAGCGCCAACGCCGCGCTCGCGGCATTTCTGGTATCGATCGATGGCGTTGAGGAGGCCCGCTTCTCCTCCCGCCAGGGGGCCGAGATGGGCCGTCCAAGCGTGTTGCACCTCACCGCGCGCCAAACATCGGCGGGAATCGTCGCCACTGTCGCTGGCGATTGCGTCCCGATGTTCAGCGGCTGCTGGGACGATCACACCGCTGGATAGCGCAACCTGCCGATAAACCGGCTAAAGCTTGGCAGATTGGCCGTGCGGGCGGTGAAGCCTGCCTTGGCCTTTTCAAAGCGCATGATCCCTTCGATCCGCCGGGCCAGGAAGGCGCGGGTATCGGCCCAATCCTCGCTCTCATCGTCGAGGAAGACGGTGACGGTGGCCGCATAGACGCCACCGAGGATCGCCCGCTTGGTATAATGGTTGTAATCGGTCGCGGTATCGCCAGCGAGCCGCCACATCGTATCAACACTGCGCCAGCCAAGCTTGCCCGCCCGTACCACATTTTGGGGCATCGCCAGAATCGCCATCGCCCGGCGCAGTGATTCGCGATTATCGGCCACTGCAGCCAGTCGCGCTTCGACCAAAGCGGTAACCTTTGCGCGCACCTTCATCCGGCCAAGTGCTACCGCGGGCACCGCCTCGGTCATTTGCCGGTCAACATCAGCGAACCAGGCATCAATCATGTCGACGGCGCCGCCGCCAAAGGCCAAAGCGGCGATATCGGGATCGATCCCCGCCGCATCAGCAGCGGCATCAAGCGCGGCGTTGGTCCAGCCGTCAAAAGCAGCATTATCGGCGATCAGCGGCGCAAGCGTCGCGCGGATTTCGTCGATGGTTGCATCAGTCGCAGCAGCGGCAGGCATGGGTGATCTCCTCCAGATTGGGCTGATTAGCTGCTCGCCGGGGCCAAGCCAAGCGGCGCGGGCACGGGCCGCCGCACCAGCACCAGCGCGATCGCCACTAAGATCGCGCCGATCAGATCAGCTGGGCCCAATTGTTCGCCATAGGCGATCCAGCCCACCGCCGCTGCCACGATCGGTTGAATCAGCAGGCCGATGCCGATCACCAGGGGCGATAATTTCCCCAGGGCGTAGATCATCATCCCCTGACCCAATACCTGGCTGCAAAAGGTCAGGCCGATCAGGACTCCCCAATGATCGGGCAGGATTTTTTCGCCCAGCAGCATCGCAACTATCAACAGCGGGGCAATGCTCGCGATGGTCGACATCGCAAGTGCGGCCAAGGGGGCCATTGTTTCACGCGCGCGCGCCATCAGCACGAAATAGGCGGTGTACAGAATCCCCGCCAGCAGACAGAAAAGATCGCCACCCAGATGGCGCGGATCAAGACGATAGGATTGCCCCATCAGCAATGCCGCGCCGATCCCGGCCAGCAACAGCGCAATGCCCTGGCTCCGGCTAGGCAGGGCGCGGGCGATCAGAAAGCCGTAAATCGGGAAAAACAGGATCGTCGAATTGCCAAACAAGGTGGCATTGGCGAGCGTGGTGCGCAAAATGCCGATATGCCAACTGGCGAGATCGGCGGCGAAGCACATCCCCGACAGGAACACCACCAGCCAGATCGATCGCGAAATCTGCACTGGTCGCCAGCCGGTTGCCCATGCGGCGGCGACCAGCACCGGCGCGGCGAGCGCGATCCGCCAGAAGGCCGATGCCACCGGTCCGGTATCGGCCATCCGGACAAACCAGGGGCCAAAGGCGAGCGCGACATTGCCGATCAACAGCGCCACAAACGCGGAAGCGGGGGGCGCGGCGGGCGGGACAAGGGCGGTAGCTTCGGCCATGATCGCTTGTTTTTTGGGGGGGCTAGATTTTCTTGGGCACCAAGGATGGTGCATTGCGGCGCATAGCGTTCTATCTCGGTCCCGTCGCCCTTTTAAGGGCTCAATCAGGGAAGTCCTTCATGCCCAGCCTGTTCGATCCTATCCAGCTTGGCGCCATTGCCGCGCCCAATCGCATCCTGATGGCACCGCTGACGCGGGGTCGATCAACCAAGGGCCATGTCCCGCAGCCGGTGATGGGCGATTATTATGCGCAGCGCGCCTCGGCAGGGCTGATCATTTCCGAAGCGACCGGCATCAGCCGTCAGGGGCTCGGCTGGCCGTTCGCACCGGGGCTTTGGACCGACGAGCAGACCGATGCCTGGAAGCCAGTGATCGCGCGCGTGCATGCAGCGGGCGGGCGGATCATTGCGCAGCTTTGGCATATGGGCCGGCAAGTGCACAGTTCAGTGATCGGCGAGCAGCCAGTCTCGTCGTCGGCCACCGCAACCGCAGGTCAGGCGCATACTTATGAGGGTCGCCAGGATTTTGAGGTTGCCCGGCCGCTGACCCTTGAGGAGATCCCCGGCGTGATCGCCGATTATGAACGCGCGACGCGCAATGCGATGGCTGCCGGCTTTGATGGCGTCCAGATTCACAGCGCCAATGGCTATCTGATCGATCAGTTCCTGCGCAACGGCGCCAATCACCGCGACGACATCTATGGCGGGTCGATCGAGAACCGCACGCGCTTGCTGCGTGAAGTGACTGAGCGTGTGGCGTCGGTCGCGGGTGCGGATCGTACCTCGGTTCGCCTGTCGCCCAACGGCGATTCGCAGGGCGTTGATGATAGCGATCCGGCGCCGCTGTTCACGACCGCCGCCAAGATCCTGAGCGAGATCGGCATCGGCTTTCTTGAATTGCGCGAACCCGGCCCCGACGGCACTTTTGGTCGCACCGATGTCCCCCGGCTGTCGCCTGTCATTCGGGAAGCCTTTGCTGGCCCGCTGGTGGTCAATTCGGATTATGTCACCGCCGAAGCGGCACAGGCGGTGATCGATTCCGGCGTGGCGGACGCCGTCAGCTTTGGCCGCACCTTTCTGGCCAATCCCGATCTGCCCGAGCGGCTACGCACCGGCGCGCCGCTCAACGAGGGCAATTTCCGCACCTGGTATAGCCAGGGGCCTGAGGGATATATCGATTACCCGTCACTGGAGTCGGTTGCCGCTGAATAGGTTTTTGGTTCGCGCAGGGGACGCAGAGAAGAAGAAGGTTTTGTTCGCGCGGAGACGCGGAGGCGCCGAGAAGGAAAAGCCTGCACCTCCCCAAAAGGCGACGCAGTCTTTCATTCCCCTGTTGAGAAGCGCGCTGCGCGCCAATGACCCAGCCCCTCTGCGTCTTCGCGCCTCCGCGCGAACCAAATTCTACAAAGGCAAAAAGCGCAGCGGCAGCCCATCCTTGGGCCGCGGAATCGGCCAGGGCTGCCATTCCGCGCCGCTGCCCTCGTCCAGTTCGATCCGGTAGCGGCGCAGCAACTGCACCATCAGGATGCGGATCTGCATCGTCGCGAAGTGCAGCCCCAGGCACATATGCGCACCGCCGCCGAACGGCACCCAGGCATATTTGTGTCGCCCCTTCGATTGCTCGGCCGAAAAGCGCATGGGGTCGAATTTTTCGGGTTCGGGCCAGATTTCGGGCATTTTGTGGGTATAGGCCACCGCGATGCTGCAAAAAGCGCCGGCGGGAATATCATAGCCGCCAAAGCTGAACGGCTTCAGCGCCCGCCTCGGCAAGGAGGGCACCGGGGGGATCAGCCGCAGCGCTTCCTTGAACGCGAAATCGGTCAACTCCAGCCGGTCAAGCTGCCCATAGGCAAGGCCAGCATCATCGTTCAGGCCCAGCTCGGCGATCTCGGCGCGCAATTTCTCCTGCCATTCGGGATTGCGGCCCAGCAGCATCACCAGGCTGGTAGCGGAGGAAGTGATGGTGTCGTGCGCTGCCATCATCAGAAAGTTCATGTGATCAGCAATCGCCATGTCCGACAGCGGCTTGCCGTCCTCATCGGTTGCGCGGCAGAATTGCGAGAAGAAATCCTGTCCGGTCCCGGCGCGCCGTTTGGGAATCTCCGCCAAGAAGAAATCGACCAGATATTTGCGCGCCTTCACCCCTTTGGCCATCATCGTGCCAGGAAGAGGCAGGCGGATCGCCGCGACGCTTGCCTGTACCTCATCGACGAACGCCTTGTTGATCCGCGTTGCCTCTGGCCCCAGATCCATCCCCAGAAAGCTCTCCGCCGCCAGATCGAGCGTCAGTTCCTTCACTGCATCGTAAAATTTTATTGGCTTGTTGCCCCAACTGCTTACTTGCCGCGAAATGCCTTCATTCAGGGCCTGTGCGTAATGCCGCATCGGTTCAGGCTTGAAGGCAACCGCCATCACCTTGCGATCCGCGCGATGCTTGTCGAAATCCATCAGCATCAACCCGCGCGGGAACAGCAGATTGAGCAGCGGCCCCCAGCCCTGTTCAGACGAAAACAGCTTGTCGCGATCGAACAGCAGCAGTTCGTTGGCGTCCGGCCCAACCATATTGACCTGCGGCCCACCAAAGGCGTTGTTGCGGAACACCGGGCCATAGGTCGCAATCATCCGCCGCCCGAACGCCACCGGATCGCGCAGCATCTTGAAGGTATTGCCGACCAAAGGCAGCCCGTCCTCGCCCGGAATATGTCCGATCGCGCTTTGCGGGATCGGCTTCAGCCAATGCGGATTGGCCTTGAAGGTATGGGCGAGCGCCATGGGGGTCTCCGGTGTCGTTACTTACATCAGTATAAGTAAGCCTTTGCGCAAACGCCAGCGTAGCCGATATTGGCCGATATCGCCCAATGCCGTTCGGGCTGAGCGAAGTCGAAGCCCAGGCGCTGTGATTGGGCTTCGACTTCGCTCAGCCCGAACGGGTGGGGTTATTCAAGCGATACCAATCTTGTTCTAGCGGCTTGCCCGCCGCGCCCGCCATTCGGTCGCCGACTGCCCCCAGGCGTCGATCGGGTTGGTGTCATGCGGCGGCGGGAGTCGCGTCGAGCCCCGGTTGGTTGCGCCCAGTTTGCGGGCAAGGGCAATCGATGGGGCGTTATCGGGCGAGATCGTGTGGATAACCTCATCCCAACCGAGCACCTCAATCGCGTAATCGATCGACGCAACAGCAGCTTCATGTGCGAAGCCCTTTCCGACGAATTCGCGCGTCAGCCCCCAGGCGATCTCGTTGCCTGGCCAGCCTTCAGGGCACCATGGTCCGGCCCGACCAATCCAGCGTCCCGTCTCGCGCTCGACCAACGAGAACATCGAAAAACCGCGAATATCCCAGGCGCCCGCCATCGTGCAGAGCCCGCGCCACGCGATCGAGCGCGGCTGGACCCCGCCAAGAAAGCGCATTGTCTGCTCATCCGCGTGGAAGCTTATCCAGCTTTCGAGATCGGCTGCAGCGACCGGTCGGAGAATCAAGCGTTCGGTGAACAATGTTGGGCCAGTCATTGTTCAGTCCTCACGATGGGTGATGGCCGAATTTATCGAGCCAGGCGGTCGATGCTCGTCGAATTTCGTCGCGAAGCTTGCGGTTCGTCAGGAACAGCAGCGGCAACAGCAACAAGGGCGATACCATAGCAAGGGTCGCGATGACGGCGGCGGCGCAGGCCAGCGCGACCTTGATCCCATTGACGGTCGTCACGCTGCCGGGATCTAGGATGAGGGTGCGCGGCCCCTTGGCATCATAGAACCGGTGCGTGGTGAAGGCGGTGCGCCCATCAAAGGCGATGCGTTCCAGCTTGCCGGGCGCTGTTTTGGCGCGCTCCCTATGGACGGGTATCATCATCTGCCGTTCAGGCTGCCCGTCCGCCCAGTTATCCACCACCACCAGCCGCCGATCGCGTTCAAAAATACGATAGCGTGGCGGCGGGGGCGGGTTGCGCATTGCGTCAGCCAAAGCGCGCCTTCAGCGCCATCATGGCCAGCGCTGCCTTGGCCGCTTCGCCGCCCTTGTCCTTGTCGGCGGGGTGCGCACGGGCCAGCGCCTGGGCTTCGTTCTCAACGGTCAGGATGCCATTGCCGATGGCAAGGCCGTCCATGCTGAGCGCCATCAGCCCGCGTGCACTTTCGCCGGCGACGATTTCGAAATGATAGGTTTCGCCGCGAATCACGACGCCAAGCCCGACAAAGGCGTCATAGCCGCCAGTTTCGGCGGCAATGGCGATCGCGCCGGGCACTTCGAGCGCGCCGGGCACGGTAATCGTTTCATGCGCGTGGCCGGCTGATTCGATTGCTGCGCGCGCGCCCTCGAGCAGCATATCGTTGAGGTGATCATAAAAGCGCGCTTCGACGATGAGAATCTTGGCCATCTGCAATTCCTGCTCGATCCACTCCGACCGGGGCCGGAAGGACATGTTGTTATTCGCCGCCCGTTCCCGGGATTGGCCGTTCGCCGACAATGCTCAGGCCATAGCCGTCTAGCCCCACCAGCGTGTGGTGGGTATTGGTCAGCAATATCATGTCCTGCACGCCAAGTTCGGCCAGAATCTGCGCACCGACGCCGTAATCGCGCAATTCCTCAACCTCAGGCGCGCCCGCGCCCTTGCCCTCGGCGCGCAGCCGGATGAAGCGCGACACGCTGTCCTTCATCGGCCGGTTGATGACGACGATGACGCCCGATCCGGCTTCGGCAATCGCTTCCATCGAGCGTGAGAGCAGCCCCGATCGCTCGGATACCTCACCGAACATGTCGACGAACCACGAAGCGGTGTGCATCCGAACCAGCGTGGGCGCATCGGGATCGATCCGGCCCTTGACCAGCGCGATCGTCTCGTCGCCGCTGGCCTTGTTGAAAAAGGTCATTGCTTGCCAGCTGCCGCCCCATTGGCTGTGGAAGCTCATCTCGGCGCGCTTCTCGACAAGATGGTCATGCTTGCGGCGATAGGCGATCAAGTCGCGAATTGTGCCCATTTTCAGGTTATGCAGCCGCGCGAACGACACAAGATCGTCCATCCGCGCCATCGTGCCATCGTCCTTCATGATCTCGCAGATCACGCCCGATGGATTGAGCCCGGCGAGCCGCGCGACATCGACAGCCGCTTCGGTATGGCCGGCGCGCACCAGCACCCCGCCCTCGCGCGCGACCAGCGGGAAGACATGGCCCGGTGTCACGATATCGCCCTTGCCCTTCGATGCATCGATCGCAACCGAAATGGTGCGCGCACGGTCGGCGGCGGAAATGCCCGTCGTCACCCCTTCGCGCGCCTCGATCGAGGTGGTGAAGGCGGTCTCGTGGCGGGTGCCATTGGCGCGGCTCATCAGTTCGAGGCCAAGCGCATCGACCCGCGCCTTGCTGAGCGACAAACAAATCAGCCCGCGCCCGTGCGTCGCCATGAAATTGATCGCGTCTGGTGTCGCCATCTGCGCGGGGATGACGAGATCGCCCTCATTCTCGCGGTCTTCGTCATCGACCAGGATGAACATCCGGCCATTGCGCGCTTCGTCAATAATCTCCTCGATCGGCACCAAGGCGGGCGTGTCGTCATTGCTGAAGACGAAGGTCTCCAGCTTGCGCAGCGTATCCGCGGTCGGGTTCCAGTCGGGCGATTCAAGATCGCGCAGCGTATTGGCGTGAAGCCCGGCCGCGCGGGCCAGGCCGGACCGCGACATGCCCCCATCGGTAACGAGGCTGCGAAGTTTGTCGATTAATTGCGTGCTCATGGGCGGAGATAATCACATCACAATGTGATCGTCAAGCCCATCATCACATCAAAAGCGATTTGTCGATGACGACCCGCTCGCGCATGCGCGACAGATAGCGGGCCAACACATCGATTTCCAGGTTGACCGCATTGCCGACAGCCATGTCGCCGAACGCCGTCACCTGCCAGGTATGCGGGATGATGTTGAGTCCGAAGACCGCGCTTCCCCCTTCATGGTCGGCGACGCTGTTGACCGTCAGCGAGACGCCATCGACCGTCACCGATCCCTTGGTCGCGATGAACGGCGCGATTTCCGCCGGGCAGCGGATATCAATGCGGTGCGAGCCACCCTCGGGCACGATCGACACGACTTCGCCAATGCCATCAACATGGCCGGTGACGATATGCCCGCCAAGCTCATCCCCAATCTTCAACGCGCGTTCGAGATTGAGCCGCCGCCCCTCTGTCCATTGGCCTTGTGCCGTCCGGCTGACGGTTTCGCCCGACACGTCGACCGCGAACCAGCCCGGCATGCCCGGCCCCGATTTGTCGATGACCGTCAGGCACACGCCCGAACAGGCGATCGACGCCCCCAGATCCACCGTCGCCATGTCGTAAGTCGATCGGACCACGACTCGCGTGTCGCCGCGTTGCTCGACCACGTCGATCGTGCCGATATCGGTGATGATGCCTGTGAACATTTGCCCTATCCTCGCCCACGCTCGTAGACTTCGAGGCGGTCAATGCCAAGCTGGCGCGCATCGTGGCGTCGCCAACGGCCATGTGCCGCCTCCAATGTAGCGAGCCCGATATCGCCGAGCGCCGCTCTGCCCGCCCCGATCAGGATCGGCGCGCGGTACAGCAGCAACCGATCGACTAGATCGGCCGCCAGGAAAGCGGCGGCTGTTTGCGCGCCCCCTTCAACCAGCAGGTCGTTCACGCCGTCCAGATCGGCAATCGCTGCTGGGGTGGCAATGACGGTCCATTGCCCATTCTCGCGCTGGCCGTCTTCCGGGCGACGGCTGAGCAGGTATCGGCGCGGGCTATGCGCTTCAAGCCCAGGCAGCCGCACGTCCAGCGCCGGCGAATCGGCCTCCAGCGTCGCACGCCCGACCAGAATCGCTTCATGGCGGGATCGCTCCAAATGCCCATGGGCGCGGGCCATTGGGCCAGTGATCCAGCGGCTGCTGCCATCGGCCATGGCGATTTGCCCGTCGAGCGAGGTGGCGAGCTTGAGGGTTACCTGCGGCCGCCCCAGCGCCTGGCGCGTCAGAAAGCCAGCCATGGATCGCCACGCGTCATCGCTACGGACACCAATCACCACGGTGATTCCGACCGATCGAAGCCGGTCTACGCCATTGCCATTGGTGCGGTGATCGGGATCACCCAGCGCAATGACGACACGCCCCACGCGATTTTGGATCACCAAATCGCTGCATGTCGGCCCCCGTAACGACTGATGCGCGCAGGGCTCTAGCGTTGTGTACAGGGTGGCGCCGCTTGCTGCAGGGCCCGCTTCGTCGAGCGCCATCGCCTCAGCATGGGGTCTGCCGCCGGGCTGGGTCCATCCCCGTCCGATCACCCGGCCTTGATTGACGATGACGCAACCAACATTGGGGTTGGGGGCCGTCCGCCCGCGTCCGCGCGCGCCCAAGGCTAGCGCTGCGCCCATCCAGCGGGCGTCGTCGGCGGTCGCGCTGGCCAATGGGCTGGTCAGATGCCCATCGCCTTCAGCTTGTCATCGAGCCGTTTGAACTCGGCCTGGCGTTCTTTCTGCAGTTTTTCCAGCTCGGCCTGCTTTTTGTGCGCGATGACCTGGTCGATCTTCTGCTGCGCCGTGATCTCGGCATCGCTCCGGCTGGCGGGCCATTGCTCGACATAGATGATGTTCTTTCGATACACCCGGTCAGCGTGCGAATCATGGGCAAAGCCCGCCACGACCGCCGATGTGACCACGACCGACAGCGCCAGAAAGCCAAGCTCAAAAGGCCGACGCTGCGCCAGATAAAGCCGCAGATCGCGAATGCCGCGCAAGGGCGAGAAACGAGCGAAATAGTTCATGGCCGCAAGATAGGGCGGGCAAGCCGCCAAGGCCAGCCCCCCACCCTTCTCCTGTCGTGCCCGCTCATGCCCGTCGCGCGCCCAATGCCGTGGCGGTGATCAAGCCTCTTCAATCTGGAACGTCACCCGCATCACGCGCCAGCGTTCAACCGGCGCACCGCCGCGCGTCGCAGGCTTGAAACGCCATTTGCCGAGCGCGGTCCGCCGGGTTGTTTCGAAGAAATCGTCAGAGGTCGCGCTGACGCGTTCGACAGCGCTCACGCGGCCATCAATGCCGATCAGCACGCGAACGACGACAAAACCGCTGCGTTCGGCGCGCTGTTCGGCGGGCGGATAGGCGGGTTGGAAGCTGCTGCGGTAACGGTCATCGATGCTGGGCTCGATCAACACCGGCGGCGGCGCGGGGGGATCGATGATGACGCCTGTACCCTCGCTGGTGCCGGTCGGCCCGGTCGGGATGATGGTCGTGCCGGGAAAGGTGACGTCCACGGGGCGATCGATCTTGATGATGGGGTCGGGGAGGATCGGTTTCGGTTGGGGCGCGGGATCGGTCTTCGCTTTTGGCTGGACGGGCTCTGGCGGCGGTGGGGGCTCGATCGGAATGTTGATGATCTCAATGGGCACCGGCGGCTTGATCTTGATGATCTCGGGCGCTGCCAGCAGCACCGCGCTCAAAACGCCCGCGTTGATCGCCATCGCCATCGCCAGGCTGCCGGGCTTGATCGCGCCGGGCCGGTCATTTCGTTCAGCATACATGGCCTGTTCTCCATCTTCTCCGCTGTCCGGATCAATCGTCCGGTCTCGTGATGGTACAACATAACATGAATGGCTGCAAGCTAGAGTTCCGTAGCGTCAGCTACGCACTCAGCCGTTGCTGGATAGCCTCACTAGCGCCCGGTCGCGCCCGATCAGTGGCAGTAATGCCGCCATGTCTGGGCCATGATCCAGCCCGGTCAGCGCGCGACGGAGCGGGAGGAACAGCGTCTTGCCGCTGCGCCCGCTGCTGGCCTTGAGCGCGGCGGTCAGCGCGTGCCAGGGGTCACCAGCCCAATCCAGTGCGGCGGCCAGCGCCTTGGCCTCAGCCAAGAAGGCCTGGTCTTCCGGGGCTGGCATGGTTTCGACGGGGCCCTCAATCACGCGCCACCAATCCGCCGCCTCGGCGATGATCTTTATGTTGGGGCGGATCGTCTGCCAGGTTGGCGCGTCCATGCCGGCTGGCAGCCGATCGGCGACTCGCGCGAAATCGAGCTGGTGGATAATCTTGGCGTTGAGTGTTTCCAGCTCGCCATCATCAAAGCGTGCGGGCGCGCGACCGAAGCGGGCGAGATCGAACGCGGCAATCAGCGGGGCGCGGTCGGACAATGGCTCGACCGGATCGCTCGTCCCCAGCCGGGCAAGCAGCGCGATGATGGCTTCGGGCTCGATACCGTTTTCGCGAAATGCCTCGACCCCGATCGAACCGAGCCGCTTCGATAGCTTCCCTTCGGTGCCGACCAGCAAGGCCGCGTGCGCGAACTGCGGCGGCGCGACTCCCATCGCCGCGAACATCTGCAATTGCAGCGCGGTGTTGGAGACATGATCCTCGCCGCGCACAACATGGCTGACGCCCATATCGGCATCGTCAATCGCCGAGGGGAGCATATAGAGCCAGGTCCCGTCAGCACGCCGGATGACCGGATCGCTCATCGTCGCTGGGTCAAGCTTCTGGTGCCCCCGAATCAAATCGTCCCACTCGATCGGCGTGTCATGATCGAGTTTGAAGCGATAATGCGGGCGGACGCCCTCGCTCTCCAGTTTCGCGCGGTCGGCATCGCTCAGCTTTAGCGCGGCCCGGTCATAGACGGGCGGTAGCCCGCGCCCAGCGGCGATTTTGCGCCTGAGATCAAGCTCCTGTGCGGTTTCATAAGCCGGATAGACCCGACCCGCCGCCAGCAGCGCATCAAACCGCGCCTGATACAGGTCGAACCGCTCAGACTGCCGTTCCTCGCCATCGGGCTCCAGCCCCAGCCAGGCGAGATCGGCGCGGATCGCCTCGACAAAGCGTTCTTCGCTGCGTTCGGCATCGGTATCGTCGATCCGCAGCATGAAGCGCCCGCCCAGTTTTCTGGCCAGCAGCCAGTTCTGCAGCGCGGGGCGGATATTGCCGACATGCAGCGTGCCGGTGGGCGAGGGAGCAAAACGGGTGGTGACGGTCATAGCCGTGCTCTAGGCAGCGAGGCCGCAAGCGGCAATGCCCCTTTGCGTTGGCGGACACGCGCTCTAAGGGGTCACAAATCTGTTATGATGGGGTGCGCCAGATGAAGCTGATGACCGGCAATTCGAACCTGCCGCTGGCGCGCGACGTGGCGAGCTATCTCGATATCCCGCTGACCCAGGCCAGTGTGCGCCGCTTTGCCGATGAGGAAGTGTTCGTCGAAGTCCACGAAAATGTCCGTGGCGAGGATGTGTTCGTGCTGCAATCGACTGGCTATCCCGCAAACGACAACCTCATGGAATTGCTGATCTGCATCGATGCGCTGAAGCGTGCATCGGCGCGGCGGATCACCGCGGTGATCCCCTATTTTGGTTATGCCCGGCAGGACCGCAAATCCGGGTCGCGCACGCCCATTTCGGCCAAGCTCGTTGCCAATCTCATCACCGTGGCGGGTGCGGACCGGGTGCTGTCGGTGGACCTCCATGCCGGGCAGATCCAGGGCTTTTTCGACATCCCGACCGATAATTTGTTCGGCGCGCCCGTGATGGCGGCGGATATCGAGGCGCGTTATGGTGATCGCAACCTGATGGTCGTCTCCCCCGATGTCGGCGGCGTGGTCCGCGCGCGCGCGCTCGCCAAGCGGCTCAACAACGCCCCGCTCGCCATTGTCGACAAGCGTCGCGAGCGCGCGGGTGAATCCGAAGTCATGAACATCATCGGCGATGTCGAGGGACGCTTCTGCATCCTGATCGACGATATCGTCGATTCGGCGGGCACGCTGTGCAATGCCGCTGCTGCGCTGAAAGAAGCGGGGGCGGCGGGCGTCATCGCTTATTGCACCCACGGCGTGCTGTCGGGTGGCGCGGTCGCCCGCGTCGAGGGATCGGCGCTGAGCGAGCTGATCATCACCGATTCGATCGGCCAGCATGACGTGATCAAGGGGGCCGATCGCATCCGGCTGCTAACGATCGCGCCGCTGCTGGGCGAAGCGATCAAGCGGATCGCCGATGAATCGAGCGTGTCGAGCTTGTTTGACTGATTACCCGCGGCCAGGGCTGCGTTAGCCGCACCGCGAAGAGGCCAGACCGTGAAAGCAGAGGACGTTATCCATCTGTGCCAATGTTTTGATCGCGCTAATCTCGCCTTCTGGATCGACGGCGGATGGGGCGTCGATGCGCTTTTGGGCAAACAAACGCGCGAGCATAGCGATCTCGACCTAGCCGTGCACTTTGCCGATTTGGCGGCCTTCGAGCACGCCTTGCACCCTGAGGGGTTTGTGCGCGTGGCGCGGGCTGGCGACCCTGAATGGAACTGGGTGCTTCACCATGAATCGGGGCATTCAGTCGATCTTCATGGCTTTGTCCCGGATGGTGAAGGCAATGGAATTCTGGGCGATCCCAAAGATAATGCGATGTACCCTGTCGGCGCCCTTTGCGGCAGCGGCACCATAAATGGCGTCAAGCTGCGTTGCGTGGCTGCGCCGTTCGTGCTGGCCTTTAGAAATGGGTTCGAGCCGAGGGATGTCGACCGCCACGATGTCGCTGCGCTTTGCGCCCATTTCGGCCTTGCTCGACCCAGCCGCTTTAGGGACTGACCCGGACCGCCGCGTACTAAAGCGTGATAAGGTAAGGTCGCTTCAACCGCATACCCGTTCGGCCCCGGATCAGGTCCGGGGGAAGTCGAAGCCCACGCGCTTCGACTTCGCTCAGAGCGAACGGGGTTTGGGTTGGTCCAATCCAAAGTCATCAGACCCTAAACTAGCGGGCTATATTTTCTCCAATGCCCCCCGCGAGACGCGAACCCCCGCCATCTGCCGCCGCTTCAACTCGGCCTTCAGCACTTCGGGTTTGGGCGCATAGATGAAGCCAAAACTCACCGTGCCGTGCTTGGTTTCCACGACATGGTGCAGCCGGTGCGCCTGCACGATCCGCTTCATGTAATTCCAGCGCGGCACATAGCCGGTTTCGAATCGGCGATGGACGATGATGTCGTGAAAGCCGAGATAGATCGCGCCATAGCCTGCGATCCCGGCGCCGAGCCATGTCGCCCAGTCACCCGTTGTGCCGCTCGTCCCCAACACCAGCAGCACAACCGACGGCGTCGCGAAGATCACGAAGAACCAGTCGTTGAGCTCCCAGAAGCCAGTGCGGGGCTGGTGGTGGCTTTCATGCAGGAACCAGCCAAAGCCATGCATCACCCAACGGTGAACGACATAGGCGAACACCTCCATCCCCAGGATGGTGGCGAAGAACAGGGCGAAACCGGCGATGATCGACATGCGCCAACTATATGCCCGGCGCGCGCAGAAGGCGATAGGACGAAGGCATATCTGGATTTGGTCTTCACACTGTGCTTAAGGCAACCCGATTCCCGATCCTTGCAAAGGCGCTGGCCCTTATGAACATCCACGAATATCAGGCCAAGGAACTGCTCGCCACCTATGGCGTCCCCGTCCCCGCCGGCTTTGCCGCGATGACTGTCGAAGAAGCGGTGGAGGCCTCCAAGAAGCTGCCCGGGCCGCTTTATGTCGTAAAGGCGCAAATCCATGCCGGTGGTCGCGGCAAGGGCAAATTTGTCGAGCTGCCACCCGAAGCCAAGGGCGGTGTTCGCCTCGCCCGCAGCGCGGATGAAGTCCGTGCGGCGGCGACCGACATGCTCGGCAACACGCTGGTGACGATCCAGACCGGTGAACATGGCAAGCAAGTCAACCGGCTTTACGTCACCGATGGCGTCGATATCGCCAAGGAATTTTATCTGGCGCTGCTTGTTAACCGCGCGAGTGGGCGGATCGGCATGGTCGTCTCAACCGAAGGTGGCATGGACATCGAAACCGTCGCGCACGACACGCCGGAAAAGATCCAGACGCTCGACATCGATCCCGCGACTGGCTTCATGCCGCATCACGGCCGCGCCGTTGCCGCTGCGCTCGGCCTGACCGGCGATCTCGCCAAGCAGGCGTCGAACACGGCATCGAAGCTTTACGACGCGTTTATCGGCACCGATGCCGCGCAGATTGAAATCAACCCGCTGGCCGTCACCACTGACAACCAATTGCTGGTGCTCGATGCCAAGGTCGGCTTCGATGCCAATGCCTTGTTCCGCCACAAGGACCTGATGGCGCTGCGCGACGAGACCGAGGAAGACCCCGCCGAACTCGAAGCGTCGAAATATGACCTCGCCTATATCAAGCTCGACGGCGACATCGGCTGCATGGTCAACGGCGCCGGGCTCGCGATGGCGACGATGGATATCATCAAGCTCAACGGCATGTTCCCCGCCAATTTCCTCGATGTCGGCGGCGGCGCGAACAAGGAAAAGGTGACGGCGGCGTTCAAGATCATCCTTGCCGACCCGAACGTGAAGGGCATCCTCGTCAACATCTTCGGCGGTATCATGAAGTGCGACATCATCGCCGAGGGCATCGTCGCGGCGGCCAAGGAAGTGAATTTGTCGGTGCCTTTGGTGGTTCGACTGGAAGGCACCAATGTCGAAGCAGGCAAGGACATCCTGGCCAATTCGGGCCTCGCGATCGTCCCCGCCAATGATCTGGGCGATGCCGCACGGAAAATCGTCGCCGAAGTGCAGAAGGCAGCGTAAAAGGCAGCGATGAACGACAATGTCGAAAACCTGATGCTCGAGCATCTCAAGCGCTTTCAGGCGACGCTGGAGCGTATCGAGCAACATCTCGGCGAGTTGACGGTCAGGCAGGCTGAAACCCATACAGCGGTGCTCGCCGTTCGTCGAGATCAGGTCAACGATGCAGAGATTTCAGCGCATCTCCAGGTGCAGCTCGACGGTGTGAAGGAACGGTTGGCGCGGATCGAGCGGCGGCTAGACCTGTCGAACTGACGCGGCCCGGCTGATCGGAAGACGTTTACGAAGAGGAAGCACATGAAAGTACTGGTCCCCGTCAAGCGCGTGCTTGACTATAACGTAAAGCCCCGCGTGAAGGCGGACGGCACGGGCATCGATCTTGCCAACGTCAAGATGAGCATGAACCCGTTCGATGAGATCGCGGTTGAGGAAGCCATTCGCCTGAAGGAAAAGGGCGTCGTGACCGAAATCGTCGCCGTCTCGATCGGCGAGCAAAAGGCGCAGGAAACATTGCGCACCGCACTCGCGATGGGCGCTGACCGCGCGATCCTGATCGTCACCGAAGACCGGGTCGAGCCGCTCGGCGTTGCCAAGCTGCTGAAAGCGATTGCTGACGAGGAACAGCCAGGGCTGATCATCCTGGGCAAGCAGGCGATCGACGATGACAACAACCAGACGGGCCAGATGCTCGCTGCACTCACCGGCTGGGGCCAGGGCACTTTTGCCAGCGCGGTTGAAGTGACCGGCGACACCGTCAAGGTCACGCGTGAGATTGACGGCGGATCGGAGACGGTCGACCTCAAGCTCCCTGCCATTGTCACCACTGACCTGCGCCTCAACGAGCCGCGCTATGCATCGCTGCCCAACATCATGAAGGCAAAGGCCAAGCCGCTCGCGCAGAAAACAGCGGCGGATTATGGTGTCGATATCGCCCCGCGCATCACGACGCTGAAGGTCGAGGAACCCGCCAAGCGCAGTGCGGGGGTGAAGGTCGCCGATGTCGATGAACTGATCGGCAAGCTGAAGGCATTGGGAGTGGTTGCTTAACGCACCCACCCCGTTCGGCCTGAGTAGCGGCTGAGCTTGTCGAAGACGCGTATCGAAGGGCAAGTGCTTCGATACGCCATTTCGACTTCGCTCAATGGCTACTCAGCACGAACGGATGAATGATTTTTTCACTCCAGAAGGGAGTTGTTGAGATGAAGACGTTGGTTTGGGTCGAACATGACGGCGCGACCGTCAAGGATGCCACGCTGTCGGCAGTCACCGCTGCGAGTCAGCTGGGCGACGTCCATTTGCTCGTCGCCGGGCAAGGCGTTGGGGCGGTCGCCGACGCAGCCGCGAAGATCGCTGGCGTGGGCAAGGTCCATGTCGCCGATGATGCGGCTTTCGCGCATGCGCTCGCCGAAAACGTTGCGCCGCTTGTCGCCGAACTGATGGGCCATCATGACGCGTTCGTCGTGCCCTCAACCTCGACCGGCAAGAACATCGCGCCGCGCGTCGCCGCGCTGCTCGACGTAATGCAGATCAGCGACATCCTGTCGGTTGAAGGCGACAACAGCTTCACCCGGCCAATCTATGCCGGCAACGCGATCGCCACGGTCAAATCGTCCGACGCCAAATTGGTGCTGACGGTGCGCGGCACCGCCTTTGCCAAGGCCGCGACCGAGGGTGGTTCGGCGGCGATCGAGGCGGTCGGCTCGACGGGAGAAAAGGGTGTCTCAACCTTCATCTCGTCCGAAATCGCCAAGTCGGAACGCCCCGAGCTGACCAGCGCCAAGATCATCGTCTCGGGTGGTCGCGCGCTGCAGAACAGCGAGAATTTCACGACGATTATCGAACCGCTCGCCGACAAGCTCGGCGCCGGCGTCGGCGCGAGCCGCGCGGCGGTCGATGCGGGCTATGTCCCCAATGATTATCAGGTCGGTCAAACCGGCAAAATTGTCGCCCCGGAAGTGTACATCGCGGTCGGCATCTCGGGCGCGATTCAGCATCTGGCGGGGATGAAGGATTCCAAGACCATCATTGCCATCAACAAGGATGAAGATGCGCCGATCTTCCAGGTTGCCGACATCGGTTTGGTGGGTGATTTGTTCAAGATCGTGCCGGAGTTGACGGGAAAGCTGTAAACGCTAACATTTTCGAATCTAGAAGGGGCGTTGCGAGAGATCGCGGCGCCCTTTTTTTTGGGCTTGTTGCAAACCAGCATATCGATTGAAGGTCCGATTGCTTTGTAGAGGCATTATTTCGGGCGATGTCGACCCATCGCTTAGTTTTCAATTATCATTGTCTTTATATTTCTTCATGCATTGAAGCGCTTATGCGTCGCGCACTTCCCATCTCGCTCCTGTTCTTTGTTGCCACCGGGATCGTATTTCTGCTTCAGAAATCGCCGGCGACCGGGATCTTTATGATGTTGATGCTGGCCATGTTCTGGTCGGTGATTCTCATAAATGCCGGGCTCATTGGCATCGCAATAGAAGCGCTGACGGGCAGGGTTTACCGTGCTTGGATTCTGCTGCCGCTCATCGTTTACGTCACGAATTTCGGTTTTGCGGCATATGATCATTTTACTTTGAAAACACTGCGCGCTGCCTACGATATTGCAAACGCGCAAGTTCATGTTCCCTTCAATTCCAACCGGCAGGCTCTCGTTTTCGATAAAGATGGTTCTCCTGAATGGTACACGCAGAACTACGCCTTGGAGGCCGCTTATTTGGCGAATGAGAAACAACCGGAGGAAGTGCGTTCGACGCGGCTGATCGATCGAGCCCTATGCGATGCAGTAAGGGGTAACTCGTCGCTGAGCGCGGCAAGAATCTACACATTCGGGTTCCACGATGGAGAAGCACTCGGGGGCACGGGCTTCGAAAGAAGATTCTGCACTATCAGTATGCCGGAAGCTCCCAAGATGCCTGTTATTCGGATCAAAGTAGAAAAATCTCACTCGAAGGTAGCATTTCTCCCGATTCAGAATGCAACAACAACGATCGAAACACCCGATGGCAAGAGAGTGAAACTGCGCGGTGGAACCGCCTCGCCGCTTTACTGGATTCCGATGCCAGTGATGGGCTGTGCATTAAACTCGGGCGCGCCCAGCTGGGATTGTGTGTGGGTCTTATTGCGGGATGATTTTACGCCGATAGTCTCTGGATCGACACGGTACCGCCGAGATTTATTCACCTTAGCACGTGCGTTAGGTTTACGACCTGTTGCGAAGTCGGAACGAAAGGCGGGGTCGCCTCCGGCTGTAATCCTTGCCCGTATGGAGAAGATCGAAAGCGAAACACTTCAACGCCAGCTCGCCAATCTGGATGCGATGATTGCAGACCCTTTGTTGGATAATCCAGATTGGGATGTTGGAGTGCTCGCACGAGACTCGGGTATACTTTCGCAAAAATCGACGATGATCATGATTGGCGTGGAAAAATCGGCAGCGATCACCGGAACGCACCGCGGCAAGGCGCGTGAGAGTGGTAGAATACTTGCAGGCCTGCTCGCCCGATTGCCGGATGAAATCTTCCGACAACTCAAACCGCGCATTCTTGGGGTTTATAAAAAGGCTGATGATGAACATTGGCTCTGGGAAGCGGAAACCCTTATCCGACGACTTGGTGATCTGGGCGTCGAAGCCATGCCCTTCCTCATCAACCCGCGCGCGTCAGGCGGCAACGTAAACAATGCGGGGATCGAGGCAATTTGCCGCGTTGGTGTTGCTGGACGAGAATTGGCAATGCCCGCACTTTTGTCGATGTGGAATGCGTCACGCGACCGATTTGATTGGGACCGGCGACAGGCGCTCTTCGTTGCCATGCAGAGACTGAACATCGAACCGCCTCCGCTAACGCAGGTCAAAGGAAATCAGTTGTCCAACCCGCGTAGAACCTCGTCCGACATTTCTCCCCAGTCACCTGCGTCGGTCTGCTCAACCCGCTAAGAACGAATTCGGCGTAGTCAGCGGCAAATTACGGGGACACCAAATTACGGGGACACAATACTTAATTCCCCAGCGGGAATGGCTGGCCAATACGGTCTATTTCGCCGAGTAAACGAACGACCATTATTTGGGCCGGTAACGAGGACCACGAAGCGACCGGGCCTGGGCGAAACCCGCCACTTCTTTCCTACAACAACGAGCTCTGCTACACTTCCCCCGGCTCTTTCACACCGTCGATCACCTCATCCCCGTAGCGGGACAACCTGCTCGCTTCACTGAAGTGCTGCCCTCCTGAAAATACTCATGGTCAGTGCGACCATTAGGGAACATTCGCGCCCGCACTGGCCATGAGGCAACGCGATTGCCAGACACGCGGACGGTTTTTTGCATGCCGGCCTTCTGGACATTAGCCGCCATAAACCCGATCACTTCCCGGCCTTGTGCCCGGCTGGTAACTCCCTCCCCTCCCCAGAAGCCGGGGGCCACGTGCTGACCCGATCAAGTCACTGTTCTGTAGCCCCCAATTCATGCCATCATCGTCTCCATGATCGCTGCTGCCGCTCCCTTGCCCGCCGCCCGGACTGCGTGGCTGTTCGGCGCCGCCAAGCGAAGCGATGGCAACCCGCAGTTTCCGCAACTTCACACTCGTCCACCGCAGCGAAACGGCCCGATGATATGACCACTCCCACCCGCCGCATCGCCGTCGTCCAAGCCGGCTCCACCCTGTTCGACACCCCCACCACGCTCGACCGCATGGCGGCGCATGTCGAAAGCCTGCGGGCGCAACAGGTCGAGCTCGCCGTGTTCCCGGAGGCCTATGTTGGTGGCTATCCCAAGGGGCTCGATTTCGGCGCGCGCGTCGGCTCGCGCACGCCCGCGGGCCGCGATGATTTCGCGCGCTACTGGCAGTCGGCAATCACCGTACCCGGCCCCGAAGTCCAGCGCATGGGCGAGATGGCGGCAAGCGCCAGCGCCACCCTCGTGGTCGGTGTTATCGAGCGGGGGAGCGGCACGCTATATTGCACTGCGCTCACCTTTGGTCCGGATGGCGCGCTGCTCGCCCGCCACCGCAAGCTGATGCCGACCGCCAGCGAACGGCTCATCTGGGGGCAGGGCGATGGCTCGACTCTCAACGTGGCCGAGACCCCCATCGGCAAAGTCGCCGCCGCGATCTGCTGGGAAAACTACATGCCAGCGCTCCGCCAGCATTATTATGCGCAAGGGGTCGAGTTCTATTGCGCGCCGACGGTCGACGATCGCGACATTTGGCAAACGACGATGCGCCATATCGCCTATGAAGGCCGCTGCTTCGTGCTGAGCGCGTGCCAATATATGACGCGCGCTGATGCCCCGCCCGACTATGACTGCATCCAGGGCAATGACCCCGCAACCGTGCTGATCCGCGGCGGCAGTGTGATCGTCAGCCCGATGGGGGATGTGCTCGCCGGGCCGATTTATGGGCAGGAGGCGGTGCTGGTCGCCGATATCGATCCGATCGATATCATGCGCGGGCGCTATGATCTCGACGTCAGCGGCCATTACGCCCGGCCGGATGTTTTTACGCTGACGGTCGATACGCGCGCTCGCCAGCCAGTGACGACGACCACAAACGACCAAGGGGACAAATGACATGCTGACGCCATTGCTGCTGATCCTTGCCCAGGCCGCTCCCGCCCCGGCGCCTGCCGATCCCGCCACCGCCCAGCGGGTCGAGAAATTGCTCAGCGCCAGTCCGGTGATCGATGGCCATAACGACCTGCCCTGGGAAATTCGCAAGAATCATGACGCAAAGGTCGAGGCGCTCGACCTGACCAAGGACACGTCCAAACTGCCGATCCCGCTCCAGACGGACATTCCGCGCTTACGCAAAGGCCATGTCGGCGCGCAATTCTGGTCGGTCTGGATCACGGCGGACAATCTCGGCCCCCGCGCGGTGGAGATGACGCTGGAGGAGATCGACATCGTCAAGCGCTTCGTCGCCGCCAATCCGGGCGCGTTCGAAATGGCGGGGTCCGCTGCCGACATCCGGCGGATCGAAAAATCGGGCAAGATCGCGTCGCTGATGGGGGTCGAAGGCGGCCATCAGATTGATGGGCGGTTGTCGGTGTTGCGCCGCTACTATGATCTCGGCGTCCGTTATATGACGCTCACCCATACATCGAGCCTGCCCTGGGCCGATGCCTCGACCGATGAACCCCGGAGCGGCGGGCTAAGTCCGTTTGGCAAACAGGTGGTGGCGGAGATGAACCGCATCGGCATGATCGTCGATATCAGCCATGTCTCGGATGCGACGATGGCGGCGGTGCTCAGCGTCACCAAGGCGCCAGTGATGGCCTCGCATTCCTCAGCACGCGCGCTGGATAATGCGCCGCGCAACATTCCCGACGATCTGCTGGCGAAGATCGGTGCGAATGGCGGGGTGGTGATGGTCAATTTCTATCCCAGCTTCGTCTCGCAGGCGTGGCGCGACTGGGACAAGGCGCGGACCGACTATGCCAAATCGGTGGGTGCTTCAGCGGAAGTCTATGGCCCCAACGCCGCTGCGCCGGTGCTGGCATGGGAGGCAAGCCACCCCGAACCGGTCGTTACCTCCGCGACGATCGCCGATCATGTCGAGCACATCGCCCTGGTTGCGGGGCACGCGCATATTGGCTTGGGCAGCGATTATGACGGCATTAACGGCACCGCCCCGCGCGATATGACCGGCGTCGATGGCTATCCGGCGCTGTTCGCCGAATTGGCGCGGCGCGGGTGGAGCGACGCTGACCTGGCGGGCCTGGCGCGCGGCAATATCCTGCGGGTGATGGAAAAGGTGGAGGCGGTGGCGAAATCGATGGCGGGGATGCCGCCGGTGGACGCAACGGACCGGCCCTAAAACCCGCCCTAAAACCCGCCCAGAAACCCCGCGACATTCCCCCCCAGCGCCCCCACCGCATAGCCGCCCTCCATCAGGATCACCGTCGGCCAGCCGCGCGCGGCGATGTCGGCGGCGAGCACGGGGTAATCGGCGGTCGTGAGTTTGAGGTGGCTGATCGGGTCGCCCTCCCAGGTGTCCGCCCCGAAGCTGACGACGAGCAGATCGGGCGCGAAGTGAGCGATCGCATCAAGCGCCACGGTCTGTGCGGCGCGGAAACCCTCAAGCGTCGTGCCTTGTGGCAGCGGTAGATTGAGATTGGCGCCAAGACCCTCGCCCGCGCCGCGCTCATCGGCATGGCCCCAGTAAAAGGGATAATCGGTTGCCGGATCGGCATGGAGCGAGGCGTAGAATATGTCGCCGCGTTCGTAAAAAATGTCCTGGGTGCCATTGCCGTGGTGATAATCGATATCGAGGATCGCGACCCGCCCGGCGCCCGCATCACGCGCTGCCTGCGCGGTGATCGCAGCGGTGTTGAGATAGCAATAGCCGCCCAGATAATCCGCCCCGGCATGGTGCCCGGGCGGGCGACACAGCGCGAATGCTGCAGGGTCGCCGCCGAGCACAGCCGCGAGCGCAGACAGCGCGCTTTGCGTGCTCCAATAGGCAGCCTCATAGGTTTCTGCGGCAAGCGGTGTGCTGGCGTCAAAGCTGTGCTGGCCGACCAGCGCATCGATTCGATTCAGCGTGAGTGGACGCCGTCCTACCACCGGCCAGACATAGCCGATCACGTCACCCGGCCGCCCCGCCTCGGCCCATTTCGCCGGCGCCGTTTGCAAGAAATCGAGATAATCGGGCGTATGGACTGCGCGGATTGCTGCCTCGCCATGATCGGAGGGCATTTCGAGGCCAGCCAGTGCCGCCACCATTTGCTCGGCGCGCGCGGGGCTTTCAGCATAGGCCGTGAAGCCGCCATTGTGCAGCTCCTGCGCTGGGGCATGGGCCAATTGCCGAGGAGAGAAAAATTGCCGCATGAATTCTCCTAGCCTGCGCGTCTTGCGGTGCACAAAGTCACGGAACCTGCTATCCCGATACCAGAATCCGATCGATTCTGGCCCAGTCCGTGAATTGCTGTCCAGATTGTCGCTAGCGTAGCAAGGGTAAATGGGGAAGGTCGGCACAGCTGGCTGCGCGGGGGAAAGTCGATGCTTGATCTGTTTGAACTGACGGCGGTGATTCTGTCGGTCACCACCATTGCCTGCTGGATCAACGCCAAGACCTTGAAACTGCCGGTTGCGGTGGGATTGTTGATCGTTGGCCTGGCCTTCAGCGGGGTGGTCGCGCTGGCTGACCTGGCGAAGCCCGATTGGGCGGTTGGCGCCATGTTCAAATCGGTTGAGCAGCAGATTGATTATCCCAAGCTCGTACTCAATTTCATGCTGGCCTATCTGCTGTTTGCTGGTGCGATGAACGTCAACATCGCAGCACTCATCCAGCGGGGGTGGGCGGTTGCGGCGCTGGCTGTCTTTGGCACAGTGATCACCACTGGCCTGATCGCGGCGGCCTTTTGGGGGGTGTGCCATCTTGCCGGGATCGCCATGCCGGTCAGCTGGGCATTGGTGTTCGGCGCGCTGATCAGCCCGACCGACCCGATCGCCGTGCTGGCCATGACCAAGCGGACCGATCTGGAGCCGCGTCTCCAGGCCCAGCTGGAAGGCGAGGCGCTGTTCAATGACGGTGTGGCGGTGGTGTTGTTCAAGGCATTGCTGGCCTATGCCATTGGCCAGACCGGTGGTGGCGAGGCAGCACATACCGATTTGGTGGTGCTGGCCCAACACGCGGGAATCGAAGCTTTTGGCGGCATCGCGCTGGGGCTTGCTGTTGCCGTCATCGCCGTGGTGATTTTGTACGCCGTCAATGACTGGATCACGGAAACATTGATCACCGTTGCCACAGCGACGGTGGTTTATGCCGTCGCCCTGCATTTTGGTCTGTCGGGGCCGCTGGGTGTTGTGGCGGCTGGGTTGGTTCTGGCGACAAATTGGGCGGATGCTTCGCTGGCCCCCCATGCGAAGGAATATCTGCGCCCGCTATGGCATGTCATCGATGAAGGGATGAATGCCGTGCTGTTCTTCCTCGTCGGCATCAAGGCATTCGCGCTTGATTTCACCCCGATGGCGCTGGCGCTGATGGCTGCCGGTGCTGCCATGGTGCTGATAGCGCGCTGGATTGCAATCGCATCGCTTGGCGTCATCATGATTCCCTTTGGCCAGCGATTTCCGATCAAACTCTATAATGTCCTCACCTGGGCGGGGGTGCGGGGCGGGTTGTCAGTAGCGCTGGTGTTATCGTTGCCCGACATCCCTGAGCGCGAGGCCATTTTCGCCGCCTCGCTTGGGGTCGTCATCTTCTCGATCGTGATCCAGAGCATGACGATGGAGGCGCTGGCCCTGCGCACGGGCTATGGCAGCGCCAAGGCTAATCCGGAGGCGACGCACTGATCAGGTCTGGGCGAGCGCCTCGGCGATCAGCTTGCGGCTGTTCTCGATCCCGTAAAGCGCGATGAAGCTGCCCATGCGCGGGCCTTGCGATGAGCCAAGCAAGGTTTCGTACAGGGCGCCGAACCAGTCGCGCAAATTGTCGAAGCCGCCTTCGTTGCCGATCGCATAGACGATATTCTGCAGATCGACCGCCGAGGTGTCGGCGGGGAGCGGTGCCAGTTCGCGCTCGAGGCGCTCGAGGGCAGCAATTTCTACGCCTGCGGGCTTGCGCCGTACAAGCGTCGGCGCGACGAAATCGCGGTTATAGGCGAGCGCGTGACCGATCAGGGCGTCGAGCTCGGGGCTGATATCCCCCTCGACATAATTGCTGAGATACCCGCGCACCTGCTCTGCCGTTGCCCCTGCGCCCAGAACGCCGACCAGATTCAGCAGCAGCCCGAAGGTCACCGGCGGGTTGGTATCGGGCACGGCACCGTCATGGATATGGTGCGCCGGATTGCCGAGCCGCTGCTCGACAGGCTGGCCTGCATAATTGCCGCGGAACTGGAAATAGTCGTCCACCGCGCGCGGGATGACGCCGATGTGGAGCTGCTTGGCCTTTTTCGGCTCGCGATAGGCGAAGAAGGCGAGGCTCTCCTGCGTGCCATAATCGAGCCATTGCTCGAGCGTCAGGCCATTGCCCTTGGACTTGGAGATTTTCTCGCCCTTTTCGTCGAGGAACATCTCATAGATCAGCCCCTCGGGCGGGCGGCCGCCGAGCACGCGCGCGATCTTGCCGGACTGGATGCCGCTGTCGATCAGGTCCTTGCCGTACATTTCGTAATCAACGCCCAATGCGACCCAGCGCATCGCCCAATCGACCTTCCATTGCAGCTTGGCTTGGCCGCCGAGCACGCTTTGCACCAGTACCTCGCCGTCGCTGTCAGTGAAGCGGATCGTGCCGGCTTCCGCATCAACCACTTCAACCGGTACTTGCAGCACCACGCCCGTCTTCGGACTGATCGGCAGCACGGGCGAATAGGTGGCGGCGCGCTCCTGGCGCAAAGTCGGCAGCATCACCCCCATGATCGCCTGATAATGGCGCAGCACGCCCTTGAGCGCGTCGTCGAACACCCCCGCCTCGTACTGCGAGGCGGAGGAGATGAACTCATACTCAAAGCCGAAGCGATCGAGGAAATCGCGGAGCATCGCGTTGTTGTGCGCGGCGAAACTCTCGAACTTCTCAAACGGATCGGGAATGCGGCTCAAGGGCTTGCCGAGATTTTCGGTCAGCATCGCTTGGTTGGGCACATTGTCCGGCACTTTGCGCAGCCCGTCCATGTCGTCAGAAAACTCGATCAGCCGGGTCGGCGCGTCAGACATCGCCTGGAAGGCGTGGCGCACCATCGTCGTCCGCAGCACCTCGTTGAAGGTGCCGATATGCGGGAGCCCGGAGGGGCCATAACCGGTTTCGAAGATGATCGCCGCGTCAGCAGGCTTGCCGTCGGGATAGCGTTTCAGCAGCTTGCGCGCCTCTTCATAGGGCCAGGCCTTGGAAGCGAGTGCGGCGGTGCGAAGATCGGTATCAGTCATAGCCCCAGCATGTGCCGCGTTCGGTGTGAAATCGCAAATTCGTTTCCGGTCAGGCGGGGGCAAAGTTGCGGAAGTTGCGGGCTGCCAATGCCTTTCTGCAACCGACGCCCATGGCGCTGCGGTGCGGCAATCGGCTGGGATCAAGCGTGGTCGACAGGCGAACAATCTGTCAGCTTCAGCCCTTTGTAGGACAGCGCAGGCGAATCGCGTGCCGCCAACATGGCCGGGGGAGCGACACCTGGCCGGTGCCGCTCCCCGGCAGCGATGGTTAGAGATGCTTCCAGAAGATGACCTTATGCTCGCCCTCGTCGTAGAAGTCGCGGATGCGGGCTTCCTCGCTAAAGCCCCGCACCAGATAGAAAGCGCGGCTATCGGCATAGGCGTCAAGCGCCGACGTCTCGACGATCAGCACGCGGGCGGCATCGGTGCGCAGCCGTGCCTCAAGCGTGGCGACAAGCGTGCTGCCCACGCCCTGCCCTTGATCGCCGGGTGCGACGGCGATGGCGAGCAGGTTAAACGTGCCTTGGGTCGCGCGCTCGGGCTCGCAATAGGCAAAGCCGCAGAGCCGCCCACCGATCGTGGCGACGAGCCAGATATGCGGCGCGGTACCGTCGAGAAAGGGTGCTGCCATATCGGCGAGCATAGCCGAGGGGAACAGCCCGGTCGCCTCCAGTACCGGGGCAATGGCGGGCAGGTCGGTCCGCAGCAGGGGGCGCACGTTGATAAGATCGGACATAAGAATAGCCACCTTCACACGCGCCTGACGAGGGCGCGGTTGATACGATCGGCCCAGTTTGGGGGCCGCGGTCTGGGCCGTGCATCACGCACGGCGGGAGGCTGTTAGGCGGACATAGGTTGTCCATTACCGCTTGCTGAAGACGAGCACAACGTTGCCGCTTGTCAATAACTGAATCGTTATATAAGCATTATGCTATGGAAAGCCCGTTGGACCGTCAGTTCGCAGCCTTGGCAGACCCGACGCGGCGGGCGATTCTCGCGCGCCTCGCATCGGGCGAAGCGACCGTGGCCGAGCTGGCGCGCCCCTTCGGGATCACGCAACCCGCCATTTCCCGCCATCTGAAGGTGCTCGAATCGGCTGGGTTGATCGAGGCCGGCAAGATGGCTCAGTCGCGTCCGCGACGGCTGAAAGCCAGCAGCCTGGACGGGGCACGGCTCTGGATCGACGGTTTGCGCAGCCTCTGGACCGACAGTTTCGACCAGCTCGATCAGTTTCTGCAGCAGGACAAGGACTAGATGACATGGCGACGGCGCGCTTCACGATAACGCGGACATTTGCTGCGCCGCTCGCCCGTGTTTGGGCGGCGTGGACCGAACCGGAGCAGCTCGCCGCCTGGTTCGGGCCGAAGGGCTCGGCGGGCAGCATGCTGGCGTTCGACCTGCGCCCCGGCGGCGAATGGCGTGGCCGGATGGAGGCGCCCGATGGGGCCGAGATGTTCAGCAAATTTGTGTTTCAAGTGGTCGAGCCGCCAACCCGGCTGGTCTGGGTTCATGGATTCGCGGATGCCGAGGGCAATCGCGCTCGCGCAGCGTTCGCGCCGCTTTTCCCGCTGGAGATGTTGACGACGGTGTTGTTCAGTGAAGCGGAGGGTGGCACCCGGATCGACCTTAGCTGGGAACCGATCGACGCCACGCCCGAGGAATGCGCCTTCTTCGCCGAGATGATGGCATCGATGACTGGCGGCTGGTCCGGCAGCTTCGACCAGCTGGACGCCCTGTTCGCCGAATAAGCGAAGCGGCGACGGCTAGATGTTGCCATTCTGTTCAATCACGGCGACAAGCGGGTGTGACTCTTCTCCCCTACCCCGCGCTCCACGCAAGCCATGGCGGCATCTGGATCGCGCATGAGGGCGAAACGCGGCAGGTCGGGCGCGGCGAGGCGATCAGGCTTGCCGCCGATACGCCGATGATCATGCTCAATGCCGCGCTGGTCGGCCAGCGGCTGGGCTATGCCGAGCTGTCGGGGCTCGATCTGCTGGAACTGTTCGCGTTTCTCCGGCCAGCGCAGTTCATGGTGCCGACGCCGCGCGGCCTGGCGCGCGCGACGGGGATTGACGAGCCGCTTCGCGACGACCTGATCGCGCCGTTCCTGCGTGCCGCCTCCGCCGCCCTGATTGCGCAGACCAAGGGCAATTGGCCAGAGCGCGAAGGGGCGTGGACGTCGTTGCAGGCGCTGGCCCGGCTACGCTGGCCGTGGGTGCCTGCCTTGGTCGACCGGATCGCCAAGCCCGAAACGGCGGAGCGCTGGTTGTTCGCTAAACTGCCCGAATGGAGCGAGGGCGCGCCTCGTCCGGCGCCGCGCACTGTAACGATCGACCCAGCGGAAACGCAGGGCCGCCTCGCGACGCTAACCGGCAGTGCAGCAGAGCAGCGCCCCGGCCAGCGCGCCTTTGCCGAGGCGGCGAGCGCTGCCTTCGCGCCCCGAATGATGCGCGATTCGCCCAATCTGGTGCTGGCCGAGGCGGGCACTGGGATCGGCAAGACGCTCGGCTATCTCGCGCCTGCCTCGCTCTGGGCGGAGCAGGCGGGCGGGGCGGTGTGGGTCTCCACCTTCACCAAAACGCTGCAGCGGCAATTGGGGCATGAAAGCGCGCGCCTCTTCCCCGATGCCGCCATGCGCCGCGCCAAGGTCGTCACCCGGAAGGGACGCGAGAATTACGCCTGCCTGCTCAATCTGGAAGATGCTTTGCAGGGCGGATTCCAGGGGCGGGCAGCGGTGTTGGCGCAGCTGGTGGCGCGCTGGGCAGCCTATAGCGCGGATGGCGATATGGTTGGCGGCGATTTGCCCGGCTGGCTGCCGACGCTGTTCCGCCGCAACGGCCCGACCGCGCTGACTGACCGGCGCGGCGAGTGCGTCTATGCCGGCTGCCCGCATTACCGCAAATGCTTCATCGAAAAGGCGGCCCGCGCGAGTGCGGACGCCGATATCGTCATCGCCAATCATGCGTTGGTGATGGTCAACGCGGCACGAGGGCGCGAAACGGCCACCCGCCCCAGCCGCTACGTGTTCGACGAGGGGCATCACCTGTTCGATGCCGCCGATTCGATGTTCGCGACCGCGCTGACCGGGCAGGAAACGATCGAATTGCGCCGCTGGGTGACTGGCCCCGAATCGGGCGGGCGTGGCCGGCGGCGCGGGCTGGCGGCGCGCCTGTCGGATGTCGCGAGCTATGATGCGGAAGGCGCGCGGGCGATTGGCGAGGCGGCGGAGGCGGTGCGGGCGTTGCCGACGGATGGCTGGCTCGGCCGAATCGGCGAGGGGCAGCCCTTTGGGGCAATCGAGGCATTGCTCGCGGCGGTGCGCGGGCTCGTCTATGCGCGCGACGATAGCAAGGAAGATGCGGGCTATGGCCTGGAAACCGAACTCGCCGAGCCCGATGCTGCGTTGATCGACGCGGCGGGGCAGGCTGGCCAAGCGCTCGATTCGCTCTATCGCCCGTTGGTCGCGCTCGGGCGGCGGCTTGAAGCGGTGCTGACCGATGGCCCCGATTGGTTGGACGGCCCAGCGCGCGCGCGGATCGAAGGGGCAATCGCCTCACTCGCCTGGCGCGCCGATACCGTTGCGGCCTGGCTAGCGCTGCTGTCGCGCGTCGGCGGCCCGGCCGATCCTGACTTCGTCGATTGGCTGGCGGTCGAACGCGTCGAGGGCCGCGAATATGACATCGGCATCCACCGCCGCTGGCTCGATCCGACGCGGCCCTTTGCCGAAATTGTGCTGAAACCGGCACAGGGCGTGCTGATCACCTCGGCAACGCTGAAGGGCGGGGGCGACTGGTCGGTGGCGGACGCCCGTACCGGCGCGCATCATCTCGCGCATGCGGCGGCGCATTTCGATGCGCCGAGCCCGTTCGATTATGCCAATGCCGCCGAAGTGCTGATCGTTACTGACGTGAAGCGCGGCGACACCGGCGCGCTCGCCAATGCTTACGCCCGGCTGATCGTTGCGGCGGGGGGCGGCACGCTGGGGCTGTTCACGGCGATCCGGCGGCTTCGCGCGGTCCATGCGCGGATCGCCGATCGCCTGGCGCGCGAGGGGCTAGCGCTGCATGCCCAGCATGTTGACCCGATCGATACCGGGACGCTGGTCGACATTTTCCGCGATGACATGCGCGCCTCGCTGCTCGGCACCGATGCGTTGCGCGACGGAGTCGATGTGCCCGGCCGATCGCTGCGGCTGGTGGTGATGGAGGGCGTGCCCTGGGCGAAGCCGACCGTATTGCACAGCGCCAGGCGACTGGCCGGGGGCGGGGCGGCCTATGACGATCGCTTCGTCCGCGCCCGGTTGGCGCAGGCGTTTGGGCGGCTGATCCGGCGCGCGGATGATCGCGGCGCCTTCGTGCTGCTCTCCGCTGCGATGCCCTCGCGCCTGCTGAGTGCCTTCCCGCCCGGTGTGCCAATTGTTCGCGTCACCCTCGATGAAGCGGTGATTCGTGTTACGAGGCGTCTTTCATCCGTCACGCTGCTGGGGCATGAGGCAAGGAGTGGGGCCTGAATCGGAGTGGGCATGAAGACGCTGACACTGCTCAGACATGCCAAATCCGGCTGGGACGACCCGGCTGCGCGCGATTTTGATCGGGCGCTGAACCCGCGCGGCAAACGCGCCGCTGCGCAAATTGGTCGCTATTTGCAGGCGCAGGCGATCAGTTTTGATCATGTCATCGCCTCCCCCGCTGTGCGCGTGGTCGAAACGCTTGATCATCTCGCCACCGGCTATGGCCAGCCGCTAGCGCCTGATTGGGAGCGGCGGGTCTATCTTGCCTCTGCGGCAACCCTGCTTGATCTGGTGAGTGTCCTACCGGACGGTGTCGAGCGGGTGCTGCTGGTCGGGCATAATCCGGGGCTTGAGGATCTGGTGCTGATGCTGGTGCCCGAAGGCGAAGAACCGGATTTGCGTGACGAGGTCGAGATTAAGTTCCCAACGGCAACGCTGGCCGAACTTGTCTTTACCTGTGACCGTTGGGCCGATGTCCCGGCCCATGCTGCCACCCTGACGCGCTTTGTCCGTCCGCGTGATCTCGATCCAAGCCTTGGCCCGGACAGCGAGGATTAAGCCTTTTTTTCTTCAAGCTTAGCTTTAAGTCCGGCCAGGGCGCCGAACGGCCCGGCTTCCTCTTCCGCCAATACGCCGGCTTTGCGCAGAATCGCATCGGCATTGGGGCTACGCGGAAAGGGCTCCAGCGCCAGCGCCATCGTTTCAGCAGTGGCCTCACCCAAATCAATGGCACCGCCGTCAAACGGAATGATGTCGAGGGCGTCGAGGCTTAGCTCGATCTCTTCCGCAGGAGGGTCAGCTGGCGTGTCAGCGACGAAGCACAAGGCGACCTGCTCATCGATTCGCGCAGAGAGCGGCTCGCCCGTGGCGACACAAGCCTGAATCACGTCAGCCGTAACGCGGCCCTCGGCAACAATACCAGCCGGTGTCCGCGCCACCAAATAATCGCCGTTGAGCCGGACGATCTCGATCAGGCCGAACCGCGTCGCCAGCGCTGCGCGTTCGGCGGCATTGGCTGCAACCGCAATGCTGCGTTTGCCTTCCCCGATCGTCTCAACCCTTTCGGGCCGGTGAAATTCGGGGCGAGTCGCGTCGGGGGGCGTCATCCGATCTGCCCAGCCAATATTGCGGCTGACTCTTGTCCGGCCAGCCGCTCGCGCAACCCAAGCAACTGCGCGCTGACATGGGCAACCGCGTCCTCACCAGGGTCATTACCGCGATACAGGTTGCGTCGCAGCGCCGGCGCCAGATCATCGCTGGCCAGTGCCTCGCGATAAGCGCCAAGCCGGCCGCCCAACATGCTCATCATCTGGCCGACATTTTTGCCGATGCCGACATCGCCAATCCCGCTTTCGCGCAGCTGGCCGTCCATATCGTCGATAAACTGCTCGGTCAGCTGGGCAACCGGGCCAGCGCTTGACGGATCATCCTCCAGGCGCAGCAGCACCAGCGCCAGGATTGCCGCGATCATATCAAACCGGCCGTCAATCGTGTCAGGCACCGCGCCGTCCAGATACCAGTGCGGCTGGCGGCCATTGGCGATAATCGCCGCATAGAGTGGCGCCGTCGGCGATGGCCGTGGCGCCCCGAACAGCTTGTCGATCAACCCCATCACAACTCCAATCAGCGCCCCGCCTTGTCTGGCGGCGCTCTCCGGCATATTGAGGCTCGTTCGGCATGATGCAATGCGTGCCTTTGTCCGCGTGCCCGCCTGGGAGAGTCTAATGCGCCGTTTATCCACTCGTATCGGGATTTTGCTGATGATCGGCGCGGCCGGTGGCGCGCTGTCGGGCTGCACCCGGCTCAACGGCCACCAAGGCTATGTCGTCGATGTCGATCTGGTCAACTCGGTCCAGCCGGGGGTCGATAATCGCGCCTCGGTTGTCCAGGTGCTTGGCAAGCCAACCTTGACTGGCCAGTTTGATTCGGACGCATCAGGGGAAGCGCGCGAATATTATTACATATCCCGCGATACACGCTTTTATGCGTATAACAGTCCACGTCCGCGGGTGCAGACGGTGTTGCGGGTGCGGTTTGACGACAAGGGCGTGGTAACAGCGGTCGATCGCACCGGCATTGAACAGGTTGCCTCGATCAACCCTTATGGCAAGACAACCCCAACGCTGGGGCGCCACCGCACCTTCTTTGAGGATCTGTTCGGCAATATCGGCACAGTCGGTTCCGGCTTGCCACCAGGGGCCAACCAGGGCGGTGGCGGGCGCGACACGCCTTAAGCGCTGCGGGCGCTGGATCAGCGCAACAATCCTTTCGCCAGGATGACTAACGCGTTCGAGAATCGTTCAGCGCGACTCGGGCAACTTCATTCTCAGACGGCACCCATATCCCCCTTGGGCGTTATGTCTGGTACGAAGAATGGAGAAGCATCATGCGTAAATTGATCATCATGGGTTTGATGGCCGCAACTATGCTGCCAGTGGCGGCCAGCGCTCAGTCGCAGCGTGAGGTCCGTGAATCACGTCAAGATCTGCGCGACGAGCAGCGTGATCTTGACCGCGCCTATCGTTATGGCGACCAGCGCGATATCCGCCGCGAACAACGCGATGTTCGCGAAGCCCGGCAGGAATTGCGCGAAGACCGGTTCGATCGCGACCGCGCCTGGGGTCGCAACGACTGGCGCGGCTATCGCAATACCCATCGTGACCTGTACGGTCGCGGTAACTGGAACGCCCCGTTCCGGTACAACAACTTCCGCGCCGGCGTTCGGATCGCGCCTGGGTTTTACGGTTCGCGTTACTTCATTGCCGATCCGTGGCGCTATCGTCTGCCGCCAGCGCGTGGCTTTAATCGCTGGGTGCGCCACTATAACGACGTGTTGTTGATCGACACGCGCCGGGGCGTCGTGGTCGACGTGTATCGCGGTTTCTTCTTCTAAAGGCGCGATCGCACTTTACCGAAAAGGCCAGCGTGGTGTGAAAGCCGCGCTGGCCTTTTCATGCTTGCGACGCCGACTTCAGCGCATCGTGAAAATCACCTGATCGACCACGCGCCCGCTCAGATCGATCAGCCGTAGCCGGTGCCGCCCCGGCCCCGCCAGTACCAAGGGATGCCCGTCAGCCGCACCCAGATCCTTGGTGTCTAGCTCTAACCGATGTGCCGCTGTCGCCCCCGACACGCCAATCGCCAGTTTTTGGCGGCCAATCGGGATATCGGGATCAAGCGCATAGACGCTGCCCGCAACGGGATTGGTGATTCGGGGGCGCCGTGCGGTATCGGGCGCGCCGGCAATCCGGGTCTGGCCGGTGCCGACCAGGAAATACTCGCGCCTGGGCTGTTCGATAGCACCGCCAAAGCTGATCTGGCGCGCCTCGATGCCGGGGGGCATTGCGGGCGCCGCGCTGCCGCGCGCGTTGATTGCCAGCATGATATCGCGCCAGACCGGGGCGGCACCGCTGGTGCCCGATACAGCCCGCATCGGATCGCCCTCCAGATTGCCGACCCAGACCCCTACGGTGAAGCGCTTTGAAAAGCCGATGCACCAATTGTCGCGCAGGCCCTTTGATGTGCCCGTTTTCACCGCTGCCCAAAAGGGCAGGCGCAGGGCGCTATCAAGGCCAAAGGTGCCGGCCCGGGCATTGGGATCAGCGAGCATATCGCTGACGATCCAGGCAGCGGCCGGTGTGGTGATGGCGCGCGGGGTGGCGGGTTTGTCGGCGGCCGTCAGCCGCAGCGCTGACCAGCGCCCACCAAGCGCGAGCGACCGAAAGGCGGCAACCTGCTCAAGCAGGGTCACTTCCGCCGATCCAAGCGCCAGCGAAAAACCATAATATTGGCCATCCTCGGTCAGGCCACGATAGCCGGTATCCCATAGCCGGTCGCGAAACGGCTCGACGCCGATGAGGAGCAGGGTGCGGACCGCTGGCACATTGAGCGACCCCGCCAGCGCGCTGCGGGCCGAGACCGGTCCCTTGAAATCGCGATCATAGTTTTGCGGCACATAAAGGCCCGAAGCAGTGTCGAGCTGGACAGGAGAATCATCGAGGATTGACGCCGCAGTCAGATAGCCTTTCTCAATCGCATCGGCATAAAGGAACGGCTTGAGGGTCGACCCGGCCTGGCGATAGCTCGCCGCGCCATCGACGGCGGCAGCGGTTGAGGCACCGCCAACCCCGCCGACATAAGCGAGCACATCGCCGCTTTCATTATCAACCACCACCACCGCGCCGTCGCGGGCGCGGGCGCCGCCCAGCCCGCGCAACTGGCGGACAAGGGCTGCAATCGCGATCCGCTGGGTCTGGGCGTCAATCGTCGTGGTGACCTTTAGACCAGCCTTGGTCAGCAAACGGTTCGCGAGATGCGGAGCAAGCCCCGGATCAAGCGCCAGGCTGCGCGCCGGGCCGAGCATCGACCAGGCGGCACCGTCAAACCGAGTGCAGTCGGGGGCATGGGCTAAGGCACACGCGCGTCGGGCGACTTGATCGGGACGGGCCTGGGGATCAGGCAATAATGCCGCCAGCAACAGCGAATCATCGCGCGACAGGGCATCGGGGGTCTTGCCGAACAGGCCAAGCGCTGCCGCGCCAATCCCCTGCGCCTCGCCACGAAACCCGGCCAGGTTGAGATAGGCCTCAAAAATCTGATCCTTGCGCCAGCCGCGTTCGAGCGCCCAAGCCGCGCGCATCTGGCGCAGCTTGTCCCGCCAGCCGCGCGCGCCGGGCGCGGCAAGATCGTTGCCCAAATAGCCAGCGAGTTGCATCGACAGCGTGCTTGCCCCGCGTCCATGCTCGTTTTGGAACCGATCGCGGACCGCCCCGGCCAAGGCCAGAAAATCAACCCCACCATGGCTGTAGAATCGCTTGTCCTCGGCGGCGAGCAGCGTGTCGCGGGTGGCCGGCGACACGCGGTCGAGCGGCGTCCAGGCCAGCCGTCGCGCCGCGAAATTGACGCGCGCACTGTCAATCAACGTGCCGTCGCGCGCATAGAGCCAGGCTTCGGAGGGCTGCCAGGCGCGGCGCACTTGCGCATAGCCCGGCAGCGGCGGTGGCTGAGTCGCATAATCAAGCGCCACGCCCGCCAGCACGAGCAACACCAGCCCGCCCAGCGCATAATCGGTCCGCCGCCGCGCCTTTATCCAGGCAATGGTTCCCGCCCAAAGCCGATCGGGCTGATCAGCCAGCATCGCTCGCAATCGACCCCGCCACTCCATTTCAGTGCCAGCTCATGTCAATTCGGCAGCACCGTCACCGGCGCATTGGGCAGAGCGGCGCGGATCGCGGGCGAATACATCGCCTCAACCTGGGTGGGTGGCAAGTTGAAGCGGCCCGATCCGTTGAGCCTGACGGTGTAGCTCACCGTGAAGGCGCCGCGCGGCACCCAGGCAAAATAGCTGCGCCACGTAGCGCCACCGCGCTCGACATAGCTGGGGGATACACCGGCATTGCCGGTGACCTGCGCCAGCAGTGAGGATTGCCCACCCTGATCGCCAATGATTGTTGCCCCCGCTGGCACCGGATCGCTCACCACCACCCAATTGCGCTCGGCCGATGCATCGACGGTAATCGTCACCTTCAGCACATCGCCGCGAGTCAGCACGCCCGCTTTGCGCGCCTGCACCACCGCGACCGACTTGGTCATTTTATAGCCGGCGTTGAGCGGCTTGGTGAGCGGCACTGCCGCCGATACCGATACCATCGCCCATGGCCCCGCCCCGCCGCTCTGCGTCAGTTTGAGCGGCGCTGGCGTGCTCGGCAGCGGCAGGCTGACGAAGCGTGATGGTTCGGCAAGCGGCCAGGCGCGAGTGAGCGTCGCGCTCCCGATCGACGCCGTGGTCACCCCGGCAACCGCTTCAGCCGGATAGACCCCCGCAAATTTCCGGGCGGCGATCGCTCCCCAGGCATTGGCAGTGGTGGTATCCCAATGGCCGCGCGACTGGCGAAGTGCCACGCCGACCATCATCCGTGGTGCATCATCCTGCCAACCGGGCCGGCCGAGCACGGACACCAAAGCCTTGATCGCGGCCTCGTCGCCCGATGACATCAGCCACCAGGCGGCGCTTGACTGATCGCTCAGATCAAGTCGGGTGCCTTCATAAACCAGCCGCTTGCGCAACTCGGCCTGAGCGGCGGCTTTCAGCGCCGGTCCATTGGCAAGACCCTGAAGCTTGTCGAGCGTCACCAGATAATCGGCCAACTGGGCGGTCGGCATCTCATTGGTGGCCAAGCCGATCTGGCCGAGCATCGCCGGGGTGGCGGCACCGGCACGGGCAAGCGCGGCAAAGGCGGCGATGCGTTGCAACCGGACATCGCCATAATCCTCATGCCGGACCCGGCCATCGACCACTGCCTTCAGCCCCTCGATCATCCGCGCCCGCGGTCCTTCGGGGATTGGCAGGCCGGCCTCCGACGTGATCGACAGGACATAAGCCGTCAGGGCTTCGGACCCTTCCAGGCTGTCCGAAGGCCAATAGCGCAGCAGGCCATCTTGTGCCTGATAGGTGGGGATATCACCCGCCAGCGCGGTCCAGCCTGCGACATCGCCAAGCGCAACGATCCGCGATAGTCGCTGTTCGAAGCAATTATAAGGATAGGCAGTCATGTAACTGCGAACCCCGGCGAGCGGCGGTGCAAGCGTATCAGCCAGCCGGATATCAACGCTGCCACGCCCGGGCAGCGCTCCCACCGGGGCCGTGATCGGGATGGATGTCCCCGCTTCGACGCGAGCGAGCGTCGCCGCCCAGACTTCGACCGGTACTGCCGGTACAATCTGCTGGTCGACCGTGATCCGATCGACCGCCTTGCCGTCTGCGCTTTTGGCGGACACCTGCCAGCGCAGACTGTTCAGGCCTTCGCGCGCGGTCAGGTTCCAGGCGACGGGGGCGGCTCCACCCGCCGGGATCGTCACCGTGAGCGGCTTGCCGGTGGCGACGCGCGGCATCAGATCGACCGTCGTGGTGACCGTCATCGGCTTGTCGGACGCATTGCGCAGCGTGAACACCGCGCCGAACTGGTCACCGGTGCGGACCAATGGCGGAATCCCCGCAAAGATGCTCAGGTCCTGCGCCGCGCGGATATCGGCCTCGCCCGTGCCGAAGAGTTGCGCACCCTCGGTGGCAATCGCCACCAGCTTGAAAGAGGTGAGCGCGTCATTGAGCGCGACGGGCACGCGGGCATGGCCATTGGCATCAAGCGCGACACGGCCCTTCCACAGCAGCACCGGCTGGAAATTCTCGCGATTGAGCCCGGAGAGATCGCCACCGCCGCCACCGCCCGCTTCGACCGCCTTCTTGCCATAATGGCGCTTGCCGACCACCTGGGTCTGCGCGGTCGAGGTGAGGACCGAGAGCGAGCGTTCGCCCATCATCGCGCTCAGCACGTCCCAGCTGTCATTGGGGGCGAGCTGGAGCAGCGCCTGATCAACCGCGACAAAGGCGACATCAGCGCTCGCTGCGGGTTTGCCATCGGGCATTTTCACATCGACATCGACTTGGGCCACGTCGCGCGCGGCATAGCGTTCACGATCGGCTTTGACGGTCACGCCGAGGCGATAGGCGTCCCAGCCGACTTTCACTTTGGCAATGCCAATTCGGTAAGCGGGCTTGCTGAGATCGACCAGGGCGGTCGGCTCGGGCGTGGGTTCATGCTTGGCGACGATGCCCATCATCGCGCCGATATCGCTGAGCCAGTCCCAAAATCCGGGCTGAATGCGACCGCGCACCGCCATCACCGAGACGAAGACGTCGGGGGCGTAGCTGCCCGGCATCGCGACCTCAATCACCGGGTCCTTGCCGCTTAACTGCGTAACGAAGCTGGACAGCACGCCTTCCCGCTCAACCGTGACCAGCGCGGTTGCTTCGCGGAAGGGCATGCGGACCTGGAATTTGGCGGTTTCGCCGGCTTTATATTCAGGCTGTTCGGGGATCAGATCCATCCGGTCGCCATTATCGCCGCCAAACCACCAATCATCATCGCCAACCAGCCACGCCGATTGGGTGCTGCGCGCCAGATTGCCAGCGGCATCAGTCGTGGTCGCCACGGCATAGACTTCACCCGATACGCCGGGATTGATCGCGCACAGTGCCAGTCCCTGTGCATCGGTGGTCACGGTGCAGCTGGTGCTGAGCTTGGTGGTCTTCATTTGATTGTCATAGGCATAGAAGCCGCCGATCAACCGGCGCCGCGCCGTCAAAATCTCCCGATTATACAGCGCGACAGTGATCTTCTGATTGGCGATCGGCTTGCCGCCGGTATCGACTGCGACCAGGCGCAGGCGCAAATCGTCCTGCTTCATCAACCAGCCATCGGTCTTGATGCCGATCCGCACGCCCGCATCATAAATCGGGATGCTGCGCGAAGCAGTGAGCACTTCGCCATTGGCATCCTGATAATCCATTTCGACCAGCATATTGGCGGGCCCATCAAGCGATTGCGGTATCTCGATCCCGGTGCGCGCTGTGCCATCCGCCCCCAGGGTGACGGGCAGGGTCTGGGTTGGCGGCAAGGGAGTCTGTTCTTCCTCGCCATCGCCGTTCATCGGCTTGACGCCCTCAGTCACCGCTTTGCCGCCAAAACTATAGGCTTCATAGTTTTTGGGAGTGCCAATGCTGCCGAACCAGCCAACGCGTACTTCGACCGGGAGCCGCGATGCGCCGCCGCCCGAAAGATAGCCGACAAACAGATCAACCGGCAGTGTCTTTGGCCGGATTGCCGCTTCTTTGGGGCCGCTGACGCTGGCCCGCATCGTCGGCAGCCGGTATTCGTCAACCTTGAACGACTGGTTGGTATAGATCGTCTTGTCGCCGTCCGTGGTCTTGGCGATGATCTGCAGATCATAATCGCCCATCGGTGCGCCTTGCGGTGCTTTCCAGCTCGATTCGCCAACCCCATTGGCATCGATCGTCAGCGGCAAATCAAATTGCGTATCGGACCCGCGGTGCGACAGCCGCAGCGTGCCCGTGAAGGCAGGGCCGGCCGCAAAGCCACCCGTTACCGGCTTGCGGACGATATGCTTCATGTTGATCGTCTCGCCCTGGCGGACCAGCGCGCGATCAAACACGGTGTGGACAATGTCGTCCTGCGCCGAATAGCCATAGGGCAGATCGAAATCATAGGGGCGGATGCCGTCGCCCCAATCGGTAAGCGTGAAGCTGAAATCATCGTCCTTGCGGGCCGATACCATCAGCGCATGAGACGATCCTTCGCCGTCGCAATCGCTATAGGTTTCGGGCGTCGGTAGACCCGATGGGAAGAACAACCCGCCGCTCTTATCGGTCACGCCGCGCGCCAGCACCTTGCCGGTGCAGCTATCGGTCACGCGGACTTCGGCATTGCCGACGGGCTTGCCGCTATCAAGCGCGGTGACCCAGGCGAGGCTGCGATCCCGACCCCATTTGAAATGCACCGCCATGTTGGTGACGAGGGCGGCGCTGGCGACATAACGCGGCGCGGCACGACCCAGCAGCGCTTGGCCCAGCTTGGGGCTGGCCAGCTCGACCACGTAAAAGCCCGGCTTGGTCAGCGGAATGCCGACGACTTCGAAATCCTTGCCCTTGCCAGGCAATCCGATGTTGATCGCCGCGCCCTGATTGGCAGTAAGGATGGGGCGCGATCCGGTGTCGTTGATCGTCACCTTTTCCTTGCCGCGCTGTTCCTCATGGCTGGCATAATTATCGGCATCATCAACCGTGCGCAGCCACCGCGCGACATCGCCATCAGTGGCGTCAATCTTCAGCGTCTGGCCAGCGACGCTCCGGTTGCGGCCCTGCAGCGCGGGTTCGATATTGCGAACCGTCACCGGCAAGATGCCGCCTTCGCGCGCTTCGAGAATGCCGAAGGGCGCGGCGAACTTCACCAAGGAGGGCGCTTCGTCAAAGCGGATATCGAGCGGGAAACGCTCGGCATTGGAAAGCGCCCGGCCGCTCTCATCTGTGATGGCCGCAGGCAGGATCAGCTTTGCGGTGGTTGCAAAGGGCAGCGGCGTCGCAAAGCTGATATCACTGACGGTCGCACTCTTTTTTGCTTCATTATCAAAGGATGGAGTGAGCGAGCGGCCATCGGCGGTCTGGATGCGGATCTGCTCGGCGAGCGACTTGGCGATCGGTGCTGAAAAGCGAACCCATGCCTTTTCGACGGGGCTGCACCCGGCCTGCGGATTGACTCGGCCGCATTCGAAGCGCGCGGCAAAGGGCTTGCGAACGGTGTAATCAAAGCGTTGATCAGCCCCGGCGAGCTTGCCGCCAGCGCCGGCAATTTTGCCCGACCAGATGATCGCCATGTCCCGTCCGGGCGGCAGCGGCCGACGACATTTCAGCGCCGTTATCCCCGCTGTCATCGCCTGGCGATCAGCTTGGGCCGCCGGAATGGCGGCTGGCAGGCCCGCGGTTTCAAGGAAATTGCTCACCTCGTAGCGATCGGTACCAAGATCAGCGAGCAGCTTGGGGGCGACATCGGCACTGAGCACGTCAACCGGGATTTTTTCGCCAATCCCGTCAACTGCGCAATAGGCATTGGCAGCGACCGACGCCGGGGTCGCTGGCATATTGGCGGCGATCAAGAACACCTGATCTTCTTCAATCTCGCCGCCATATTGGCCGGGCAGGATCGCGCGGGCAACCGGGCCGCCGGCATCCACCTTGAAGCTGCGCTGACCGCCAACGGCATAGCCCGACACCGTTTTCAGCCCATCGACCAGATCGAAGGTGCACGCCGTGCCGCCGGGGAGCGGCGTTTTGAATTCATGGACAAAGGTTTGTTGATCGACCCAGCGGCCTTCACCAGCGATGGCACAATCGACCTTGAACGGGGCAGCGGCGCGCGGGTCACCCAGCGCGACGATCGGTTGGTTGAACCGGACGGTGAAGCGCTCGATTGCGCCATTGCCGATGCCTGGCGTGGCAACAATCACCTGCGGGGTGTTGTCGCCGGAAGCACTGATAGGTGCGACCACAAGGGCCAGAAACGCCAGACGGGTTACCAGCTTCATTGTCGCATCCTCGCTCAAATGAAGCCGCAGGCTACTGGTCGGCGGGGTGCCGGTCCAGTAATGAATCGCGCGTTAATGCAATGGCTTGCGCGGAAAGGGCGAGTAGGGAACAACAGGCGAGGCGCGAATCGAGGGGAATTCATCGTTGATCGGCTGGGAAGCGGGTGTCGCACTGGTCGATATTGTCGCGCGCGAAGCGATGCTGTTTGCGGCAATGGGCTTCGTCCTGGGCGGGGTTGACGACCTTGCAATTGATTTGTTGTTTCTGGGGCGTGGCGCTTGGCGGCAGCTGATCCGATCGCGCCGAGCTGCGCCAAGCCTGGCGGATTTCGCCGCCCCTGAGCCGCAGGGGCGGCTCGCGATCTTCGTGGCGGCTTGGGACGAAGCGGCGGTGATCGGGGCGATGCTCACCAGTGCGCTCGCCCGGCTCGATCATCCCGATTATCATATTTATGTCGGCACCTATCCCAATGATCCCGCGACCATTGCCGCCGTTGCCGGGGTTGCGGCGCGTGATGATCGGGTGCGGATCGTGATCGGTACCACACCTGGCCCGACAACAAAGGCAGCTAATCTCAACAGCTTATGGCACGCGCTGGCACGGTTTGAGGCAACAGATGGTATCCGGGCTCGTGCGATTGTCCTGCATGATGCGGAGGATGTGGTGCACGCCCAGGAGCTTAAAGTCTTTGATCGATTGATTGGTCGCCACGTCGCGGTCCAGTTACCGGTGCGGCCCTTAGTCCAGCCGGGTTCGCGGTTGGTATCGGGCCATTATTGCGATGAATTTGCTGAGGCACACGGCAAGCAGCTGATCGTGCGGCAGGCACTGGGCGTCGGCATGCCGCTGGCCGGTGTCGGCTGCGCGATTGCGCGGACGGCGCTGGTTCAACTGGCGGCGGCGCGGGGTGGCGATCCATTTGATGCCGATAGCCTAACCGAGGATTATGAGCTTGGCCTGCACCTTTCGGCGCTTGGCGGGCAGATCAGCTTTGCGCGCATTCGCGAATATCCTGGCGGGCCAATGGTCGCCGTTCGTGCGTATTTTCCGGCCAAAGTTGAAGATGCCGTGCGGCAAAAAGCGCGTTGGATGATCGGCATTGCGCTGGCCGGATGGGATCGCATCGGTTGGGGTCGGCGACTTGATCTTGGCGATCATTGGATGCGGATGCGTGACCGCCGCCAGCCGATTGCCGTGCTTGTCTTGGCGGCCGCCTATCTGGCGCTAGTGGCCACAGCCCTGTCCTGGTTGGGTCATTGGCTGGTCGTAACACCCTCGGCACCCAGTGCGATTCCGCCCCTGATCTTGCTCGCCTGTAGCCTATTGCTTGCCTGGCGATTGGTGATGCGCGCGGTCTTTACCGGGCGCGCTTATGGCATTCGCGAAGCGCTTTGGTCGATTCCGCGTGCTTTGGTCGGCAATGTCATCGCCCTGCTCGCTGCCCGGCGGGCGATCCTGCGCTATGTCGCCATGCTGCGCGGCGCAGCGTTGCGCTGGGACAAAACGACCCATGCCTTCCCGAATCCCGAACATTATGCTGCGGCGTGACGGGTCGCGGTAGCCCGCTGCGCTTTCTGGCGCTGGTGCTGGGACTCTGGGCGGCGGCACGTATTGTAATGTTGTGGCCAGCCCATGTGCTCCCGCGCCCTAAACCATTGATGCGCGATGCTTTTGTCGGTCCGGTCGATCCTGCCCCGCGCTCGATCGCTCGGTCCTTGCCCGTTTTGGGGCCCGTTTTGGAAAAGGGTGGCTCTGTGCGGTTTGCGCCCAAATGGCTGCGCGCCGAACGCCACCGCCTACGGGCGACACGCGCGGCGCTGATTGAACCGCTGCCTGCCGTTGCGTCACCTCCATCGATCGCCAAGCTAGATCTCCCTGAAAGGAAGATGCCGTCGATACTGCTGCCATTACAGGCGACGACTGCACCTGCTCCCATCCGTCCGGATTCCCGACGGGGCAGTTTGCCCGATACGCCTCCGTCGGCACGCTGGTCAGGCAGCTTCTGGCTGATTGCGCGCGATGGGCGGGGCATCGGTGCCAGCCTTGTCGGTAGCCAGATCGGCGGCAGCCAAACCGGGGTTCGACTGGCTTATGCGCTTGGTGATGCCCGCCGGGTGGCAATCGTGGCCCGGGTTGCATCGCCACTGTCCGGTCCCGGTCAGGAAGCGGCGATCGGGCTGGAGTGGCGACCGACGCGTTTCCCGGTTCGGCTGCTGGCAGAGCAGCGCATCGGGATTAATGGAGTGCGGGGTGGCCCGGCGATTGGGATTGTCGGGGGCGCCGGTCCGCTGCCGATTGCGGCTGGCTTGGTCGCGGAGGGCTATGGGCAGGCGGGCATCATCGGGCGTGACGGCGGGATTGGCTATGCCGATGGAAGTGTGCGCATTGGGCGCGAGGTCGCGGTGATTGGTCACAACCGACTTGATCTGGCGGTGGGCGGCTGGGGCGCGATTCAGCCCGGCGCGGCGCGGCTCGATATCGGCCCCACCATCGCCGCGCGGCTGCCAATCGGCGGCAAGCAGGTCCGGCTGACGATTGACTGGCGTCAGCGCGTGGCGGGCGATGCTCGTCCCGGATCGGGGCCAGCCGTGTCGATCGGCACCGATTTCTGACGCCAAGCCGGTCGGGCTTCCGCGCTGCGCCCGAACAGGATATCGCCTGCATACTCATGGACGTCTATCTGCCTATCGCCAATTTGAGCGTGAACGCGTTCGTCATCATCCTGCTTGGCGGGGGCGTTGGCTTATTGTCGGGCATGTTTGGGGTTGGCGGCGGGTTTCTGACGACACCGCTGCTGATCGTTTACGGCATTTCGCCCACGGTCGCCGCCGCTTCGGCCGCCAGCCAGGTCACGGGGGCCAGCGTATCGGGGGTCTTTGCCCATTTCCGGCGCAAAGGCGTTGATGTGAAGATGGGCGGCGTGCTGGTTAGTGGGGGGATTTTGGGCTCGTTCGCCGGGGCGTGGATATTCCAGCTGCTCCAGGCAAGCGGCCAGATCGATACTGTCATCGCGATCATCTATGTGCTGCTGCTCGGCTCGATCGGGTCGATGATGGCGCGCGAATCGCTCCAAAGCATCAAGTCGATCAAGACGGGTATTCCCTTGCGCGCACGCAAGCGCCGCCATCATCCGCTGGTCGCGGCCTTGCCGCTTCGAACGCGCTTTTATCGGTCTGGGCTGTATATTTCGCCGCTTGCGCCGCTGCTGCTCGGCTTTTTCGTCGGCATTTTGACGATTTTGCTCGGTATCGGCGGTGGGTTCATTCTGGTGCCGGCAATGCTTTATTTGCTTGGCATGACCACCCAGATCGTCGTCGGCACCTCGCTGTTCCAGACGCTGTTCGTCACGGCTATTGCCACCATGGTGCATGCGACGACCACCAAGGCAGTCGATATCGTGCTTGCCGCCTTGCTGCTGCTCGGTTCGGTGGTTGGTGCGCAGGTCGGCGCGCGGCTGGCGAGCCGGGTCAAGCCGGAATATCTGCGGCTTGCGCTGGCGGTGATCGTGTTGCTGGTGGCGTTTCGGGTGGCGATCGGGCTGGGGTTCCGCCCCGATGAGCTCTATTCGGTCGAGCTGTCATGAAGCGCCGATGGCTGTTTCTGGCCGCACCGCTGCTGATGGGCCAGGCCAAGCCCGTGCTGGTACCCGATGTTTCGCAGCGCGATATCGAGATTGCCTATAGCTTTACCGGCGCCGAACTGCTGCTGTTCGGTGCAATCCTCTATCCCGGCGGGCGGGTGCCGAGCGAGCGCGATGCCGAAATTGTCGTGGTCGTCAAAGGCCCGGCCCAGCCAATTCTGGTGCGCGAAAAACAGAAAATTGCCGGTATTTGGGTGAATGCAGCGCGGATGCGCTATCTGTCGGCGCCATCCTTTTACGCGATCGCCTCGTCAAAACCGATCGATCAGCTCGTCGACGGCCGCACCCGCGCGATCTATGAACTTGGTCTCGACAGTCTTCAGCTGTCGCCGGCCAGTAACACGCCAACCAACGACCAAAGTCGTTTCGCTAAAGGGCTGGTCGAGCTGAAACGCCGAAATGCGCTCTATTATGAAGCGCCGCGTGCGGTCGAAATTACCGATGGCGTGCTGTACCGCGCTCGGGTGCGCATACCGGCGCGCGTGCCGGTGGGTCGGTTCACTGCAGAAACCTTTTTGATTCGCGATGGCCGGGTGTTGGCGGCAGCGGTGCGCGATATCGACATCCGCAAATCGGGCTTTGAACGCTTTGTCGCGCGCGCAGCGGAGCGCGATTCCTTTTTCTATGGGCTCACCGCCGTGGCGTTGTCGGTGATGTTCGGCTGGGGTGCCGGCTGGATCGCTCGCCGCTTTTAGGCTGCCGCCAATCCGCTCCAGGATATGGCAACGCTATCTTTACGCCTGCCATGCAAAACGGGCTGTCAATAGCGGCCGGGGGAGCGATGGAAATGATGGACAGCGCCCAGGGTCGTGCCTTTGACGCCGATCTTCGCGGGGATGCGCCCGCCCCCAGTCACCCCATCGACGCCCAGGGTGCAGAAATTGGCCTTGTGTTCGAAATCCACGGGTCGAGCAGCCAGATTCTGCTCGATGCCCTCGCGATTGACCGCCTTAGCAACAGCGCTGATCCGGTCATCGTCGCGGCCGGCCAAGTCGGCAGCCAGGTCAAGATGCGCGTTGGCAGCACCTGGCTGATTGCCAATATCCGGTCCCTGAAACTTGCCGATGGTCGCAGCGGCCAGATCGTTGCCGCGATCGATTTTCTCGGCGAAGGCGATGAGGAACGGCTGACCGGCAAGCTCTATAAATTCCGGCGCGGCGTTACCCGCTACCCGATGCCCGGCTGCCCCGTCTTTCCGGTATCGACCGCTGATTTGCAGCAAATCTATGCCGCCGATGATCGCGCCAATATCGACATTGGTACGGTTTACCCCACGCGCGACATTCGCGCCGCGCTGTATGTCGATGCACTGCTCGGCAAGCATTTCGCGTTGCTTGGATCGACTGGCACCGGCAAATCGACCGCTGCGGCGCTGATTCTGCATCGTATCTGCGATCTCGCGCCGCAGGGCCATATCGTCATGGTCGATCCGCACGGCGAATATGCCGCAGCGTTCAAGGGCAATGGCGCGACCTATGACGTGTCGAACCTGCAAATGCCCTATTGGCTGATGAATTTTGAAGAACATTGCGAAGTGTTCGTCACCAGCCATGGTTCGGAACGCCAGGTTGACGCTGATATCCTCGCCAAATGCCTGTTGATGGCCCGCAGCAAGGGCCGGTTGGGCCAGGAAATTTCGAAACTGACGGTCGATGCGCCGATCCCCTATCTGCTCAGCGATCTGACCAATTTGATCAGCCTGGAAATGGGCAAGATGGATCGCGCTGGCGATACCGCGCCCTATTTGCGGCTCAAGACCAAGATTGACGAGGTCAAGGCGGACCCCCGCTTTGGCTTTATGTTCTCTGGCATGCTGGTCGCCGATACGATGGCGAGCTTTATCGAACGGGTGTTTCGCTTGCCCGGTGATGGCAAGCCGATTTCGATCATCGATGTATCGGGCGTGCCGTCTGAAATTACGTCGGTGGTGGTGGCGGTGCTGGCGCGGATGGTGTTCGATTTCGCGATCTGGTCCCGCAACGAACCGCAACGGCCTATCCTGCTCGTCTGCGAAGAGGCGCATCGCTACATTCCGGCGAATGAATCCATGTCCTCGGTCGGGCGAATCCTGAGCCGGATTGCGAAAGAGGGCCGCAAATATGGCGTTTCTTTGGGGCTGATCACCCAGCGTCCGTCCGATCTTGCTGAGGGCGTGCTGTCACAATGCGGCACGATCATCGCGATGCGGCTTAATAACGATCGCGATCAGGCCTTTGTTCGGGCGGCGATGCCGGAAGGCGCGCGCGGTTTTCTTGATGTCATCCCGGCGCTGCGCAACCGTGAATGTATCGTTTGCGGGGAAGGCGTGGCGGTGCCGATCCGCGTTGCCTTTGATTCGCTCGAAGAGGAAAGACGGCCGGCATCTGATGACCCGCTGTTTTCGCGCCTGTGGCGTGAAGTTGGTCAGGAAGATCAGATTATCGCCCGGACGATCAAACGCTGGCGGTCGCAAGGGCATTAATCGCGGATGTGATCACTCCGGCACGCTGAGGCCGGTTCGTCGCGCCAGTGCGGTCTATCGACCGGCGGGCTTAACCGAGAGCAAGCTCGCCAGTTTCGCCTTGAACGCCCGCAGCGCATTGCCGGATAGCTGAGCGACCTGGGTGAAGGACAGATTGCGCGGATTGATCGACACGCCGTTACGCCACACTTCATAATGGAGATGCGGGCCGGTCGACATGCCGGTTGAGCCGACATAGCCAATAATCTGGCCCTGCGCGACACGGGTGCCCGACCGCACCGCGATCCGGCTCATATGGCCATAGCCGGTGGCCAGGCCGCCGCCATGCGTCAGTTTGACGAAATTGCCATAGCCGCTGGTCCGCCCGGCGAGGGTGACAATGCCGTCCATGGCGGCGCGGATCGGCGCGCCATAAGGGGCGCCAAAATCCATGCCCTTGTGCATGCGCATCATCCGCATGATCGGGTGGAAACGCATGCCATAGCTAGAGGTGAGATGCCCCGCGACGGGCATCGACATGACACCGCGGCGCTCACCAACGCCATTGGCTTCGAACCACTGGCCACCCTTGCTGCTATCGGCATCGCCGCCCCAGCGCAGCAGCTGGATCTTCTTCCCGTCGCGATCGAGCCCGGCATAGAGAAGTTCGCCCAATTGGACCTCACCCGTCGCCGCGCGTGCCTGGCGAACGACGATATCGAAGATATTGTCGGCCTGGACATCACGCCCAATCGAAATGCGGCTCGCCAAGGCGCGGATATAGGCTTCGACGGCTTTGGCTGGCGCACCAGCGGCACGCGCCGAGCGATATAGACTTTGCCCGACCAGCCCACGAATTCTGAGCGGCGTATTGTCGATGGCGATCGGTTGCGGGGTCATCACCAGATGGCCACCGGTGCGCGCCACGGCAACGTTCAGATCAAATCGCGCGCGGAATTTCAGATTGTCGAGTGGTCGCGGCACATCGCGGCTCGGTCGCCGCCCCAGCGTGATCTCAAGCTGCGTACCGGGCTTGATCGTCGATAACGCCACCGCGCGCGCGACCATATCGGCGACGCTGCTCGCCTCGTCGCGGGCGACCCCGGCCCGCGTCAGCACGCGCGAAAAATTATCGCCGCTGCCCAGCGTCGCTGCCAGCTCGATCATCGGCCGCTCGGGCGTTTCGGCGAGCGGCGCGACAAGATCATTGGCGGCGATGCGTCGGCCCGAATTGGCCCCCCAGCCGAGCGGCGCAATTGCCTGCGCCCGGGCTTCTTCCCAGGCCGATCCTTCAAGCGGCGGCGGGGTCGCCCCGATGAGCGGGTTGTTGAAACCCGGCGAGAGCCAGCAGGTTGCCGTGATGAGCGCAGTGCAGGTTAACGCGCCGCGCCACCAGGTGGCCGAGCCAATTTGCGCGCCAAGATCGGGCGCCCAATCAATATCAGCAATGCGGGCCCGGAAAGTTTCGAATCGGGTGGCGGGGCTAAGCGGTGCCAGGCTCCGTCCAAAGGATAGCGCGGCTGCACCGCCTCCCTCGCCCAAGCCATGATCGCTGCGTACAAACACAGCCGCCCCCACAAAAATGAACGCGCAACCCGCTTTTGCGCTCCCTAGGAAAAATGACTGTGGCCACAGACTCCTAAAGTCAAATTAACCCGGTGTGCCAATTGTCCCAATTGCGACGAACGGTGTGACTCAGGGGACCAACAGAAATGGCAGTTTTCTGGGGCTAACCAACAGAATTGGTTAATGAAGATTTTTTGTACAACGGCTGGTTGCGTTGCCGGGTCTGCCACGCGATCTTGGGGGCATAATGACTGGACCTGCCACCCGCCCGGTCACGGCTGTTTTGGGGCCGACCAATACCGGCAAGACGCACCTCGCGATTGAGCGGATGTGCGGCCATTCGAGTGGCATGATCGGCTTTCCGCTGCGATTGCTGGCGCGCGAAGTCTATGACCGGGTGGTTAAGATCAAAGGCCCGGCCCAGGTTGCGCTGATCACGGGTGAGGAAAAGATTCTGCCGCGCGACGCGCGCTGGTTCCTGTGCACCGCCGAAAGCATGCCGCTTGATCGCGATCTTGCCTTTGTCGGTATCGATGAGGCGCAATTGGGGGCTGATCCAGAGCGCGGCCATGTCTTCACCGATCGGCTGCTGCGCGCGCGCGGGCGTGAGGAGACGATGATCCTGGGATCAGAAGCGCTGCGGCCAATGATCAGGGCGCTGATTCCCGATGCCGAGATCGTCAATCGCCCGCGTTTTTCGACGCTCAGCTATGCCGGTGCGCGCAAGATTTCGCGGTTGCCGCGGCGATCAGTGATCGTCGCCTTTTCGGCGGAGGAGGTTTATGCGGTCGCCGAAATGCTCAGGCGACTGCGCGGCGGGGCGGCGGTGGTGATGGGCGCGCTGTCGCCGCGCACCCGAAACGCCCAGGTGGCGATGTTCCAGTCTGGCGAGGTCGATTATCTGGTCGCGACCGATGCGATCGGCATGGGGCTCAACATGGATGTGGCCCATGTCGCCTTTGCGTCGTTGCGCAAGTTTGACGGCCACCGCCAGCGTCGGCTGACGGTCGCGGAAATGGCGCAGATTGCGGGCCGTGCCGGCCGACATCAGCGCGACGGCACCTTTGGCGCGCTAAGCGAAACCGGGCCAGGTGCCTTCACGCCGGAGGAAATATTGGCGATTGAAGAGCATCGCTTTCCCCGGCTTGAGCACCTTCATTGGCGTGAAGGCGAACCGAGCGTGGCGAGCATTGACGATCTGATCGCCGATCTTGAACAACGCCCCTTGTCCCCGGTGCTGCGGGCGGCCCCTGAAGCCGTTGATCTGGCGGTGCTGAAGCGGCTGGCCGAGGAAGACGGTGTCCGCGATCGGACGCGGGGCGCAGCGACGGTCAAGCGACTTTGGGCGGCGTGTGGCTTGCCTGATTTCCGCAAATTGGGCGTTGATCCCCATACCCGCTTTGTCGCGCGGGTTCATGGCTATCTGTCGACGGGCACCGGCCATGTCCCGCATGATTGGTTCGCCGCCGAGATCGCAAGGCTCGACAATGTGAACGGCGATGTCGAAACGATTGCCGGGCGGATCGCTGGGGCCAGAAGCTGGGCCTATATTGCCAACCGGGCCGACTGGATGGCCGAGCCACAGCTTTGGGCGGCGCGGACCAGTGCGTTGGAAGAACGATTGTCGGATGCGCTGCACGATCGGCTGACCCAGCGCTTTGTGGATCGGCGGACCACGGTGTTGATGCGCCAGCTTGGCGGCGATGCCGGCGCGCTGGCGGTAACGGTGGCCGAAGACGGCGCGGTATCGGTGGAGGATCAGTCGATCGGCCGACTGGAGGGGTTTCATTTCGTCGTCGCGGCCGACGCGCGGGCGAGCGATAAAAGGCTGTTGCTGGCGGCGGCGGAGACCCGATTGGGCGCTGAACGGGCGCGGCGGGCGGCGGCGCTGGCGACGGCGCCGGATGGTGCACTGGCGCTTGGCACGGGCGAGCGCCCTGAGATTTGCTGGGCTGGCCATCCGGTTGCGTATTTGCGACCGGGGCCAGCGCTGACCCGGCCGCGGATCGAGCTCGTGCGCGCGCTCGATTGCCTCGACAAGGCCGATCGTGACCGTATCAAAGCGCGGCTGGAGGGCTGGGTGGCGGCACAAGTCGCCCGCCATGCGGCGGCGATTGCTGCGGTTGAGGCAATGGCGCGTGATCCCGCCGCGACTGCCGCGTTGCGCGTGATTGCGGCGGCGCTGGGCACAGGCGCAGGGCTGGCGGCGCGGTTGCCGCTTGGCGAGGCGATCGAGGCGCTGGTTGGCACGGATCGCCAGCGGCTGCGCAAGGCCGGGATCGTCATCGGCGCGCTAGATCTATTCGATCCGCGCCTGCTGAAACCCGTGGCCATGCGCTGGCGCGTCGCTCTGCTGGCAGCGCAATCGGGCAAGGCGCTGGCGACGCTGCCGCCGCCCGGCGCCACGGTGCTGGCGCGCGGCGCGCCCGGCGCTAGCGCGGTAATGGGTTTTCGCGACATTGGGGCGCAGGCCGTGCGGATCGATCTGGTCGAGCGGCTGGCGCGCGCCGCGCATTACGCGCGCGCCGGCAAAGCACCCTTCACCCCCGATTCGGCGCTGGCAACATCGATCGGCATTGCGCCGGCGACCGTTGACCGGTTGATGGGGCAGCTTGGTTTTCGTGCGGCGCCGCCTGAGGCCGGGGTCTCGCGCTGGGTGTGGCGCGGGCGGCCGCCACGGGTGAAGGCGGTGACAGCGCCTCGCGATAATGCCTTTGCCGTGCTCGCGCAGATCACCGGTCGCCATGGCTGAGCCGCAATGCCGGGCCTAGTCGGGCGCTCACAAGCGCCAGACTCCGCACCGACCCTCAGGATTGATAAATTCCTTTGGTTTGCGCGGCTCGCCCGGTCGCGCAGCGCCGCGCAAGCGCTGGCGGAAGCAGGGGCGATCCGGCTCGATGGGCGCCGGGTCGACCGGGCACATACGCCCGTGCGGGTTGGATCGGTGATCGCCTTTGTGCAGGGCGATGCGGTGCGTGTGCTTCGGGTGCTGGCGCTGCCTAGCCGACGGGGACCGGCCAGCGAGGCCGCTACGCTATTCGCCGATGCAGCAAAGCCCTGTTGACGGGCAACAGGTGCGCGCATAGCAGAAGCCAGATATCCACCCAGAAATTCATTGGGAGTTAGCCGAGCATGACCTACGTCGTTACCGACGCCTGCATCCGTTGCAAATATATGGACTGTGTCGAGGTCTGCCCGGTCGATTGCTTCTATGAAGGCGAAAATATGCTGGTGATCAATCCCAGCGAATGCATCGATTGCGGCGTTTGCGAGCCCGAATGCCCGGCTGAGGCGATTTTGCCCGATACCGAAAGCGGGCTGGAAAAATGGCTCGAACTCAATACCAAATTTTCGGCCGAATGGCCCAATATTACCCGCAAGCGCGAGAGCCCGGCTGATGCCGATGAGTTCAAGGGCCGCGAGGGCAAATATGAAGAACTCTTCTCGCCAGAGCCCGGCGAGGGCGATTGACGCCAAAGCCGTCTAAAGACGGGAGCCTGGCGCGCCAGCAGCGGGCCGCCAGTATCGGCTAATGTCAAGATTTATCGCACGGGACGGGCAGCTAGCTCCCGGCGTTTCGACTGGCCTGCCCAGTTGGGTAAGGACCGGCAACCACGGTCCGGTGCGCGGGTCGGCAGGTGCCGGGCCCGCCGCTGTTCGTGCGTCGGCGCGGCGACGACTGGTATTTTTGTGACGACTATGTTAAAGAGGCTTTGACGGCGGTTCCGATCGGTGCCGTCGCTACGGAGACTCACACGCACACCGCCCCAACCGCGCCGACCGCCAAGGCCGCAAGCGCGCTCCCCCTGGGGCTATGATCACGGAAAGGCTCAACAGAATGGCTGCCAAGGCGCTGTCCTTCGACGTCGGTGACTATGTTGTTTACCCCAAGCACGGCGTTGGCCGTGTTATCGAACTGCAGCGGCAGGAGATCGCCGGCATGCAGCTGGAACTCTATGTCTTGCGGTTCGAAAAAGAACGCATGACGCTGCGTGTACCCACCAACAAGGCCGAAAGCGTCGGCATGCGCAAATTGTCTTCGGACAAGACGCTGCGTGAGGCGCTTGATACGCTGACCGGCAAACCGCGCGTGAAGCGGACGATGTGGTCGCGTCGTGCCCAGGAATATGAAGCCAAGATCAACTCGGGCGATCTCGTATCGATTGCCGAAGTGGTCCGTGATTTGTTCCGGGCCGATGATCAGCCCGAACAAAGCTATTCCGAACGCCAGATCTTCGAAGCCGCCACCAGCCGCCTCGCGCGCGAACTGGCGGCGATGGAGCAGGTTGACGAGCCGACCGCCCAGGAAAAAATCCTGGAAATCCTGCGCAAGGCTGCAGCTATCCACAACAAGGACAAAGAACCCGCCTGATCAAGGCGGTTTTCCGATGATCCATCAAGGGGTGGCCGGCAACGGTCACCCTTTTTTGTTTGGCGATTGCGATCCATATCACAGTGTGTTATTTCACCAATACACAATGAAGGGATGAGCGATGCGTAAGATCACCGTGCTGGCCATGATGACGGCGATGATACCCCTGGCCGCCTGTTCGGGCGCGGGCATTTTCGACAAGGGTGATGCCGTGCCGGCCACGGGCACGGGCACGTCGCGCACCTTTCCGGTCGCCGATTTTACCGGCGTGGCGCTGCGTGGATCGGACGATGTCGACATCAAGCTCGCCGATAGTTTCAGTGTTCGTGCTGAGGGCCCAAGCGAAGTGCTCGACCGGCTCAAGATCGAGCGTGACGGGACGATGCTCAAGATTGGCCGTAAATCCGATCCCAGTTTCAACTGGGGATCGTCTAAGGGCGCCAAGATTTTCGTCACGCTGCCTCGGCTCGTTGCCGCGAATGTGGCCGGTTCGGGCGACATGACGGTAGCAGCGGCTGAGGGCGATGATTTCGAGGCGTCAAATGCAGGCTCGGGCAGCATCACCATCGCCGCGCTCAAGGTGAAATCGGCAGAGTTCAACATCGCCGGTTCGGGCGAGATCACCGCCAAAGGCAGCGCTGGCACGCTGAAAATGGCGATTGCCGGGTCGGGCGATATCAATGCCGCTGGCGTCAAGGCCAGCCAGGCGGATGCCTCAATTGCCGGTTCGGGCAGCATCAGCGCTGATGTCGACGGGTCGGCAACGGTATCGATCATGGGATCGGGTGATGTTGATATGGGCAAGAACGCGACCTGCACCACCAGCAAAATGGGATCAGGTACGGTCACCTGCGGCAAGTAACATTGCCGCCGGGCTTGTCGATGGGGGTGAATCGGTGCGATGCAGCCGGGATGTATCGAGCATTGTTGTTGCCCCTGCTGATCATGACGGCGACGCCGACAGTCGCCGCCGAGCGAAGCTATACCTTTGCCAGCTTTGATCGAATCCGGATCGAGGGACCCTATGAGGTCACGCTGACCACCGGCAAAACCCCGGGCGGGCGGGCGATTGGCGAAGACCGCGTGCTCGATACGCTGACGATCAGCGTTGAAGGGCAAACCTTAATCGTCCGGTCCCGCCCGCTCGCGGTCGGCGAGCCACCACCGCCGCCCAAAATTCCGCTGGTGATCACGCTGGCGACGCCCGGTTTGCGCGGGGCGGCCGTCAATGGCGGCGGTCGGCTGAAGATTATACGGATGGTCGGCCAACGACTCGATTTGTCAGTCAATGGCGCGGGCGGGCTGACCATAGCGGGAATCGACGCTGATCAGCTCACCGCCACAGTGATTGGTGCGGGCACGATGACCTTGGCCGGGCGCAGCGGCCGTGCGCGGGTGCAGCTTTCCGGTCCAGGTACCGTCACTGCCTCAGCGCTGATCGTCAATGATCTGATTGCGCGATCAGAAGGCACGGGCGAGATGCGGCTGGCCGCGCGCTATACCGCTGATGTGTCCTCAACCGGGCTAGGTGCAATTAGCGTTGCCGGCAACCCGGCTTGCAAGGTCCAATCGATCGGCGGCGGGCCGATCCTGTGCAACTCAAAGTAACGCCATCGCGGCCAGCTTGCTCATCAAGGCAGCGGGCATCTGATCATTGTCGCTTGCATCCCCGATCAGATCGGTGGGGGCATCGCCCTGTTCCAGATAGCGCCAGCCCTGATGCGCGCGTTTCGGCACAGCCCTGACCAGCACGAGGTGCGGATCGAGCAGGATTGCCACCTTTCCCGCGTCCGCTTCGCCAAAGCCGGTGATTAGCGATCGAGCGACCAGCTGATGCTTGAGGATCCAGAACAAGGATCCCCCTGCTGCTTGCGGACCGACAATTTCTTCATGCCGCTTGGGCAGGTAGCGCGTGGTCAGAAACAGCGGCCCCTCGGTCGCGCGCGCACGCAGCCGCTCAGCAAGATGATCGATACTGGTCGCGCCGAACGCGACCTTGGTAAGATGAAGCGGCATTATCGTGATCGCGTGCGACCGCCGGGGCAGATCGTCAAGTCACCCCGTCAGCCCGGTGAGCGCCGCCAGCCCCAAAAACGCGAAAAAGCCCATTGAATCGGTCGTCATCGTCACGAAGATCGACGAGGAAACCGCCGGGTCGGTGCGCATCCGATCAAGCGTGACCGGCACCAGCACGCCTGCAAGCCCCGCGACAAGGATGTTCGTCATCATCGCCGCAGCAATCACCGCGCCGAGTTGCGGATTGCGGAACACCAACGTGACGCCGATGCCGATGATCACGGCAATCGTCGCGCCGTTGAGCAGCGCGACGCGGATCTCGCGCCGGATCGTCCGCCAGGTGTTTGAATCGGTAAGCTGGTTAGTGGCGATTGCGCGCACCGTCACTGCCATTGTCTGCGTCCCCGCATTGCCGCCAACACCAGCGACGATTGGCATCAGCGTGGCAAGTGCAACCATCCGGGCGATCGTGCCTTCAAACAGCGCGATGATTGATGAGGCAAGCAGCGCCGTGAACAGATTGGCGATCAGCCAGCGCACACGCGTCTTATAGCTTTCGACCACCGGCTCGTTGATGTCGCCTTCACCCGCGCCCGACAGCCGCAGAATATCCTCGCCGGCCTCCTGACTGATGATATGGACGATATCGTCAACGGTGATCATGCCGACCAGCCGTCCGGCCGGATCGACGACGGCGGCGGAGATCAGCGCATATTTCTGGAAGCGAAGGGCGACCTCTTCCTGGTCCATCTCGACCGGGATCAGCGTCTGTTCACGCTTCATGACATCGGCCATGGAGACGATGCGCGGCGTGCGCATGATCCAGGAAAGCTGGCACGTGCCCAGCGGCTTGTGCGCGGGATCGACGACGAAGATTTCCCAGAAATCGGTGGTCAGATCGTCATTGCCGCGCAGATAATCGAGCACATCGCCGACCGTCCAATGCTCCGGCACCGCGATCAGTTCGCGCTGCATCAGGCGACCGGCAGACTCCTCAGGGTACGACAGCGCCTCTTCAATCGCGGCGCGATCATCAGGATCAAGCGCGCGCAGCACTGCGCGCTGATCGCTCTCCTCCATATCCTCGATGATCGCGACGGCGTCGTCGGTATCGAGTTCGGCGGCGATCGTCGCGACCTGATGCGGCTCCAGCGCATCGATGAGCGCCTCGCGCACATAATCGTTCATCTCGGCGAACACCTCGCCGTCGAGCAGATCGGCGATGGCGGTGGCGAGCCGGGCGCGCTGATCCGCCGGCACCAGCTCAAACAGATCGGCGATGTCGGCGGGGTGGAGCGGCTCAACCAGTGCGCGCGCACCCTCGGCATCATCGGCATCGACCGCTGCCAGCACTGCCGACACAAAAGCCGGCTTCAGTCGATCGTCTTCATCGAGCTGATTAGCCTCAGCTTCGTGTTGATCGAGTTCGGTCTCGCTCATGGTTTGACCTCCCGTCGCTGGCGGCTGCTCCTCCGGGCTCTAGCCGCCTCTGTCGACAAAGCCAATCGCGTCCTATTTGCAAGCGCGCGCCAGCCTCGCTAGGGCCGCGTCATGTTTTCCACATGCAAGGATGCCCAATGGCCGACCAATTCGAAACGCTGACCATGACGCTTGAAAGCGGCGATGTGATCATCAAGCTCCGCCCTGATTTGGCCCCCGGCCATGTCGCGCGGATCGGGACCTTGGCCAATGAAGGTTTTTATGATGGCGTGATTTTCCACCGGGTTATCCCTGGCTTCATGGCGCAGGGCGGCGATCCGACCGGCACCGGCATGGGCGGATCGGAAAATCCCGATCTCAAGGCAGAATTCAGCAAGGAGCCGCATGTCCGCGGTGTCTGTTCGATGGCGCGCTCATCCCAGCCGAATAGCGCCAACAGCCAGTTTTTCGTCTGCTTCGACGACGCCCGCTTCCTTGATGGCCAATATACGGTTTGGGGCCAGGTGACTGAGGGCATGGAGCATATCGACGCGCTGCCCAAGGGCGAGCCGCCGCGCGCGCCGGGCAAGATTGTCAGCATGCGCGCCGCCTGACGCGGAATAGTCGGGGTGGCGACTCGGGGCTGGCGGATCAATCGTCCGGCAGCCCCAGTGCCGCGATCAGCCAATCATGGAAGAGTTTGACCGGGCGTTGCTGCAGCGCGCGGGGGCGGCAGACGAACCAATAGCTGTACGGGCTTTCCACCGCGATATCGAACAGGCGGACCAACCGGGGATCATGCGCATCCTCAAAATGATTGGCGTGCATGAAGGCGACGCCAAGCCCCTGTGCCACTGCCTCCAGCATCAGGGCACCCGAATCGAAATGATCAATGGCGCGCGGTTCAAGATCGCCTAGCCCGGCGGCATTGCGCCAGGTGGCAAAGGTATCCGGGATGTCGCGATGGACCAGCGCGGTCAGCATGGCCAGCTGGCGCGCATCAGTGATTGGCGAATCGCCCAGCGTCATGTCGCGCTGGCCGATCACATAGATGGTGTTGCGATCGAGTCGCCGGGCATAAAGCGCGGGATCGACATCGCGCTGCAGCACGATTGCAGCGTCCAGCCCCTCGCCAAGCCGACTGGTGCCATGGCCAGCCGTATCAATGTCCAAATGCAGTTCGGGATATAGCGCGCGCAGGGCGGGCAGTCTGGGGAACAAGCGCTGCGTTGCAAAAAGCGGCAGCACGCCGAGCCGCAGCCGCATGACATCGGTGGCGCTGGTGATCGATTCGACCGCGTCCGTCAGGCTGTCGAGCGCTGGTGCCATTTGCGCCAGCAGCCGTTCCCCATCACCGTTAAGCTGCATCGCCTGATGGCGGCGATCGAATAAAGGTCTGCCGATAAAGCGTTCCATCGCCTGGATTCGACGGCTCAGTGCTGGCGCTGACAGCGCGAGTTCTTCGGCCGCTGTCTTGACCGAGCCAAGGCGCGCGACCTGCACAAACGCTTCGATGGCGGTCAGTGGCGGTAATCTGCGCAACGGTCCCCTCCCACTTGCGACCTGTCATTTCCCTCACCTGATCATAACAGCCAGGCTGCGTTTCGCGCCATAGTGAAATGCAATTTTTGCATTCGCGGTTTTTCTTTTCGCACTTGCACAATAATCTGCTGCACTGCACATAGAGCAGGCCTTTCAGGCATCCTCTCCTAAAACTTTCACGGCCGATCCCTCACGGGGTCGGCCCTTTTTTTAGTTTTGGCATCGCTGCAGCGCAGGATCAATCGGGAACGGCGGGCGAGTCGCGCAGCTGTTCCCAGGCGAACACCAGCATCGCCAGCAAGGCAACCGACGCGATCAGATAGGGCAGCGGCTTGTAGAGTTCATACAAACCCACGCCAATCGACGGGCCGAGGACAAAAGCCGCCCCGTTGATGGAGGTGACCTTGCCCGCCACCGATCCCTGACCTTCGGCGCCGACCGCCAATGAAGCGCCAGCCGTAAAGCCGGGCCGGGTAAAGCCAAAGCCGAGTGAGGCCAGGCCATAGGCAAGCGCGATCCCATAAAGCGAGGTCGCAATCCCCGTCAGCGCGGTGCCGATCGCGGCGAACACGAGCCCTATCAGCACAAGGCGGCGCGGATCGAGGTTGAGATTGGGGATGATTCCCCATTGCGCGAGCAGCGCAGCGCCCGCGCCGATGATCAGCACCAGGCCGGTTGGCTGCAACGCCAGCGCCGGAGCGAGGTGCAGCCGATCGATGACGAGAAAGCCAATCGCCTGGCCAGTCATTGCCTGAGCATGGCCCATGACTAGCCCGGCGATCATCCAGCCGCGAATTCGCGGGTCGAAATAGCCGATATGTTCGGTCGTCGGCGCGGTTGCCGCCGTGATGCTTGCCCCGCTGCTCTGGCCGCCAATCGACGGATAGGCGCTGACGGCGGCATGATGGCCGATCGCCACCCCGCGATCATCGGGCAGCATGCGATAGATCGTCACCACCATCGCGACCCCAAAGGCCGAAAAGATAAAGGCAGGCCCGGCCAGGCCGATTTGCACCGAGCCCAGTGAGCCGAGAATCAGGTAAGGGGCAATCGCTGGTCCCAGGATCGTGCCCAGCCCAAAGGCCGAGGCGAGCAGCGTGAGTGCCTTGGTCCGCTCTTCGCGGCTGGTGCGACCCGCGACAAGTGCTTGCACCGCTGGCGGTGCGGCTGCCCCAAACGTGCCGTAAATCAGCCTGCCGCCGATAAAGAGCAAAAACGCCAGGCTACCACTGATCCAGCTATTGATGCCGGCCATCAGAAAGACCCCGCACAACCCCAAAGACACCGCAAAGCCGGCCATGCCCAGCACGATCATGGCTCGCCGGCCATGCCGGTCCGATCGGCGCGCCCAAAACGGGGCAGCGAGCACCCACAGCAAGGCCGATACCGAAAACGCCGCAGCGACGCCGCTGTCAGGCACCTGCAAGGATCGGCCGAGCGCGGGCAGGACGGATTGCAGCGCGGTATTGCCGGCAGCGATCGTCAGCATCACCATAAACAACAGTATGAAATCGCGATCAGGCCCGGGGCGGCTCATCGGGCTGTTCATGGGGCAGACCAAGCATAATCGCGGGTGACCTCCGCCACGATGACCTCATAGCGGTGATACCAATGCGACCGTCCCAGATCGCGGATCCTTTTGTGGTCGGGATGGTCTCGCCAGGCCTTGGCCTGCACCTCGTCCGCCCAATAGCTGACAGTGATGCCGAGCCGATCGGCCCCGCGGGCGCTTTCCATGCCGCAATAGCCGGGTTGGGCGGCGGCAAGGGCATCCATGGCCGCTGCGGCTGCCTGATAATCGTCATCATGCGCCTCAGTGCGCACGGATAGGAAGATTACGGCAATCTGGCCCAATCGTTCGGTCATGTCGCCCGATTAGGCGGTTGGGGCGCGGGTGCAACCCTGAACGGGGTTAGCGTCGCTTGTCGGGCCCGAAATTAAGCCCCTTGGTTACATTATAGTCCAAGACGGTCATCGCAAAGAAGGCCACGGCCTGTTTGCAGCGCATCCACCAGCTGGTGCGCGCCTTGTAGAGCGCGGAGGTGATCCGCTCCGATTGCGCGATTTCGCCATCGATATAGCGGCGCACCTGTGCGGCAAAAATCTGGTCCTCAATCCGCAGCATCATTTCCAGATTGAGAAACAGGCTGCGCACATCATAATTGGCCGAGCCGATATAGACGATGTCGTCGATCAGGAAGAGCTTGGTATGCAGCTTGGTCGGTTGATATTCATAGAGTTCAACGCGCTTTCTGAGCAGCCCAGCATAAGTAAAGCGCGATGCCCAGATTGCCGCGCCATGATCATTCTTCGATGCCAGCACGATCCGTACCCGGCCGCGCATCCCGGCAGCACCCAGCCGACGCAGCATCCCGGGGCTTGGCGCGAAATAAGCGCTAATCAGGTCAAGCCGCTTGGCCTTCTCAATATCGTTCTTGATCGCGCGCGCCCAGGGGGAAAGCCGCCGGGTCGGGCCGCCAAACACCCAGCGTACTGGCCCGGCCGGTTCGCTCCAGCTGCCCAGTGATCGCCTGAGCACCCGCAGCGGCGCGCGCGGTCGCCTGGTCCAGCGGGCAAGCGCATCGAAATAGCCCGTGATCCGCATCGCCGCCGGTCCTTCGATCAACAGCCCAAGATCACGCCAGGCTTGATCGGCGGGGGTGCCGAAATAGGAATCCTCGACATTGAATCCGCCAATGATGGCGCGAGGAGCGGCGCCATCGCCATCGGCCAGCGCCAGCTTTTGATGATTGCGGAGCAAATAGCGACGCCCCCATCGCGGCTCAAACCGGCAAACGACAATCCCGGCTGCCCGCATCGGATCAAAGAAATGATTCTGGTTTGCCGCTTCGCTGCCCAGTCCATCGACGATCAACGATACCCGGACCCCGCGTCCTGCCGCCGCGATCAGCGCCGCGCGCACCTGGCTGCCGGCGCGATCATCGACATAGATGTAATAGATGATCCGCAACGTTTCCCTGGCCCCGTCAATCAGGGCGATCAGCGTTTCAAGCCGGATCGGTCCATTGTCGAGCAGGGTCAGCTGATTGCCGGTGACGGTAAAGCACGGCTGGGGGGCGGGATCGGCCATTGCCTTGATCCATGCGGGGTGTCCCGCGGGGGTGCAAGGCAGAATTCTTGACTCGACGCTAGCCTTACCCTAGGTCGCCGCCTTTCCGTTACAGTGAAGGAAGCGTTCGTATGGCGCGCGTTACCGTCGAGGATTGCGTCGACAAAATTCCAAACCGTTTCGATCTCGTGCTGTTCGCGGCCCAGCGCGCGCGCCAGATTTCGGGTGGTGCAGACCTCACCGTCGATCGCGACCGCGATAAGAACCCGGTCGTTGCGCTGCGCGAGATCGCCGAAGAAACGGTAAAGCCCAAGCATCTTCAGGAAGCCGTGGTGCAGGGTCTTCAGCGCGTTCAGGTTGATGATGATGATGCGCCCGATGAAGTCGGCTCGCTGGCTGCATCGGCAGAGGCGCTTCGCCTCACGGCCGCTGCCCCGCCGCGCAATCAGAATCTGGGTAGCGATTACGAAGGCTGAGCCTGCGGTCTAAGGCTGGCAGCGTCAGCCAAGGATAAGCCGATTGTCGGCCGCGTGGGCGGCGGGTGCCAGTATTAGCTCTCGCTAATTCTGGGCCGCCCCTTGAACCCCTGGGCGATCACATACCATTCGGACGAATCCTTGCGGCTCGCCGGGGGTTTGGCGTGCTTTACAGCCGTGAAATTGCGCTTGAGTTCGCTCACCAGCGCACTATCAGCACCGCCCGCCAGCACTTTGGCGACGAACGCCCCGCCGGGGCTCAGGACATCATAGGCAAAGGCTGCAGCGGTTTCGACCAGCCCCATGGTGCGCAAATGATCCGTCTGCGGATGGCCTACCGTGTTGGCGGCCATATCCGACAGCACCAGATCGGGCGCGCCGCCCAGTTCCTCCATCAGCTTTTCGGGCGCGCGATCATCGGTGAAGTCCATTTGCAGGATGATCACCCCATCGATAGGATCGACCGGCAGCAGATCAATCCCGACAATCGCGGCGCCCGGCGTCATCTTGCGCACCACCTGGCTCCAGCCGCCCGGCGCGATGCCCAGATCGATCACGCGCTTTACGCCCTTTAACAGCGCAAAACGCTCGTCGAGTTCGATCAGCTTATAGGCAGCGCGGCTCCGATACCCCTCTGCCTTGGCCTTGCGGACATAGGGATCGTTGAGCTGGCGTTCGAGCCAGCGGTTCGATTGCGGCGTTCGCCCGCGTGAGGTGCGCACCCGCACCCGGCCGCCTGATCCACCTCTGCTCATCGGTCACGCCCATTCATCAGTCGCCGCAATATGCCCTCGCGAATGCCCCGATCAGCCACGCCGAGCCGCTCTGCCGGCCAGATGTCCATGATCGATTCAAGGATCGCGCAGCCCGCCACGACCAGATCGGCGCGTTCATTGCCGATACACGGCAACAGCGCGCGATCCTCAATCGATTTCGCCGCCAGATCAGCGCTGATCTGGCGCATGGCCGGCGCAGGGACGATCAGCCCGTCAACGGCGCTGCGATCATAACGCTCAAGCCCCAGATGCACGCTGGCCAGCGTGGTGACCGTGCCGCTGGTGCCAAGCAAGCGGGGGCGCTCGATCCCGCTCGGCAAGCGCCGCGCAAAATCGGCAAAACTGTCCGTCACAACGGCGCGCATCCGGGCATAGGCAGCCGCGCGCCCGCCTGGCCCATCGCCACCGCCCGTGCTCTCGGTCAGCGATACCACCCCCCAAGGGGCGCTATGCCAATCGATCACCGTGGGCACGGTGGTGGTCGTATCGACCAGCACCAATTCGGTTGACCCGCCGCCAATATCAAACACTAGTGCGGGATCATCCCCCGGCTCGATCAGGACATGGCAGCCAAGCACCGCTAGCCGGGCTTCTTCCTCGGCGGTGATGATATCCAGCGCTATCCCGGTCTCACGATAGGCGCGCTCGATGAATTCAGCGCCATTGCTCGCCCGGCGACAGGCTTCGGTCGCGACAGATCGCGCCATGGTGACATTGCGCCGCCGCAGCTTGTCGGCACAAATGGACAGTGCTGCTAGTGTCCGGTCAATCGCGGCATCGCTCAGTCGCCCGGTTGCCGCCAGTCCTTCACCCAGCCTGACGATCCGCGAAAAGGCATCGATAACGGTAAAGCCATTGGCGGCGGGGCGCGCGATCAGCAGTCTGCAATTATTGGTGCCCAGATCAAGCGCGGCATAGTGGCGCGCTTCGGGCCAGCGGGCACGCGCTGTTTTGGGAGGGGCCGGACGGGCCGGGCCTGCGCCCTGCCGGTGCGGCACGCGGGCGGATTGATCACCCATGGCCGTTGCTCACATTTATGTTCTGCGGTCCGGGACGTGCCGCCCCCACCGTGCTTGGGGTCAAGCCTAGCCGAGCATGACGGCGGCGGCAAGCGAGCCCGCACGTTGACAGTCGTTCACGCCCCGCCTATCTCGCGCCCCGGCACTGCCCTGTCGTCTAATGGTAAGACCACGGACTCTGACTCCGTTAATTGAGGTTCGAATCCTCACGGGGCATCCAGCCTTTCCGGCTAGATGCCATTCTGCGGCGCTGGGACCCCATCAGCGTGGGGCGGGAGCGGTGGTTTGCAGCGCGATCAGCTCGGCGATTAGTTTTGGGTCCTGCGCTGGATCGATGCTCGCTTTGAACACGCTGCGCATCTTGTCGATCTCGGCCTGCCATTTCTCCGCATTGAGCGGCGGCTGCGCCAGGATCATTTCGCCCGAATGGCAGGCAGTACAGTTGAGCGACACCGCTTCGGCACTGGCCGGCAAAGTGACGGGCTCGTCTGGTAGCGCGATCGTCGTGCTGTTGAGCACAAAATCGGCGGGCAGGGCACCGTCGGTTGCCGGTTTCGTCCCGCATCCGGCCAGCAGCGCCAGCGCGACGATCAAGCCCGTCCGCTTCATGCGGCTTGCACCGTGATCGTCTCAATGGTGTTGAGCATATAGCCGCCGGGGTTCCAGATGGGATCGGGCAACTGCGTGTCGCCGCTGGTGTTGGTGGCGCGCACCGCAATCCGGTGCGGGCCCGGTGCGAGCTGGGTGACCGTCATCTCCCAACCGCGAAAGCTGTATTTGCCGTGATCCTTTCCCAGAACCGTCTTTTGCCAGGCCCCGCCATCGACTGACAGGTCGACTGCAGCAACGCCGCTTGCCCCACCCATAGCAAGGCCGCGCAAATGTAGCGGAGCGCCTGCCTTGATCGGACCGCTGCCGCGACTAGTGATGAAGCTGCGCGGCAGCATCTTGTTGATGGGCAGCTTGGGAAACTCCTTGGTCCCCGGCACAACGCTCGCGCGCGGCGTCGCGGGGATTTGATAAGCTTTGGCCATCCAGAAATTATCGTCTGGCGCGTCGAGGACCTCGATATGGTCGAGCGCCTTGATCCAATAGGTCGAGTACCAGCCCGGCACCACCAGCCGGATCGGGAAGCCGTTGAGCACCGGCAGCGCGGTGCCGTTCATAGCGAAGGCGATCATCACCTCGCCGTCGCGCGCATGGTCGACGCTGAGCGATTTGGCAAACCACGGCGCCTCGCCCGGCGGCCGGTCGAGCCCCGCAAAACGTACCACCTTCGCCTCCGGCTTTACGCCTGCCCGGTCGAGCACGTCCTTCAGCCGCACCCCGGTCCACCGCGCATTGCCCATCGCGCCGTGCCCCCATTGCGCACCCGGTACGCGCGGCGAAAAATACGCCCGCGAGTTGCCCGAACATTGGTTGATCGCGGTCAACTCCACCCGCGGCAGCTTGAGCAGATCGGCGATCGAGAAGGCAAGGCGACCGCTTACCGCGCCATCGACCTTGAGGCGGAAGGCATTGGTATCGACCGACAGCGGGATATCGTCATAATGCCAACGCACGAAGAAGCGGTCGTTGGGGGTGATGACGCCCTGATCGAATAGCTCGAACGGCGTCTCCAGCAGCGGCGCACGGCTGCGCTGGAGCAGCATTGCGCCCTTTTGCGGGAAATTGCGCACCAGCGGCAGCGGGCGCGCTTGCGTCCAGCCAGGCAGCGCCAGCCCAGCGCCCGCGACCCCCAGCGCCGCGAGCGCATCGCGGCGGCCCCAATCAGCCATTGGTGGCAGCCGCCAGCGGTGCGAAGCGGGCAACTTGCTGGCCGACCATTACCAGCTGATCAAGCACGGCGGGCTCACTCGCGCCGCCCGCATCGTCGAATTTGGTGAGTTGCGTGTTGATCGCCGCAGCAAAAGGTGTCGGCCACCCGCGCAGCGCATGGACGATCGAGCGCAGCGCCGCAATCGTGCTTCCCGTCGCCTGCCAGCCATAAGCGGTGGCAATCAGCCCCACCGGCATGTCGGCGAGATAAGGCCGCGCATCGCCCGCCGTTTCCTCAAGCAAATCGAGCGCATTTTTCACCACGCCCGAAATGCTGCCATGATAGCCTGGGCTGGCGATGATCAGTGCGGATGCCTGTCGCACCGTTTCGACAAATTCCAGTTCGGCATCGGTCCGGCTCGTCGCCTTGGGATCATAAAGCGGCAGCCGCGCCATATCGGCCCCGCCGAACATGCGCGTACGAAATCCCTCCCGCCCCACACTGTCGAGCGCGATCATCAAGGCGCGCTCGGTGGAGGAGACCCCGCCGATCGTACCGCCGATCCCCACGACAAGGGGCAGATCGGTGGGGGCAGTATCGGCCATCAGGGCATTCCTTTTAGGTCAGTAGCGCGTGATCGATGTTCGGCAGCACGTGGCGCGCGAACAGATCCGCCTCGGCGGCATGGGGATAGCCCGAGAGGATAAAGGCCTCAATGCCCATCGCGCGGTAATCGTTGAGCTTGGCGAGCACTTGATCGGGATCGCCGACGATCGCCGCGCCGCAGCCGGAGCGCGCCCGGCCAACGCCGGTCCACAAATTCGCCTCGGCATAGCCGTCATCGCCGGCATTGTCGCGCAGCGCCGCTTGCGCCGCGACGCCAGCAGATTGCGAATCGAGCGACTTGGCACGGATCGCCGCGCCTTGCGCATCGTCCAGCTTGGAGAGCAGCCGATCGGCTGCCGTCCGGGCCTCGGCCTCGGTATCCCGCACAATGACATGCGCGCGGTAGCCAAAGCGCAGCGTGCGGCCATGCGCGGCAGCGCGGGCCTGCATATCGGCAATGATCGCGGCCACTGCCTCGCGCTTGTCAGGCCACATCAGATAGACGTCGCAGCCCTTGGCCGCTGCTTCGCGTGCATCAGGCGACAGCCCCCCGAAATAGAGCTGCGGCGCCTTGCCGCTGAGCGTGCCGATCCGTGGTGGATCGAGCTTCAATTGCCAAAATTCGCCTTGATGATCGAGCGGTTCGCCGTTCAGCAATGTCTTCAAAATATGCATCGCCTCGACCGTCCGCGCATAACGCGGGGCAGAACCAAGCGTCTCGCCGGGCATTTCGGAAGAGATGATGTTGATCTTTAATCGGCCCCCTAGCATCCGGTCGATCGTCGCAATCTGGCGCGCGAGCTGCGGTGGCCAGCTTTCGCCGACGCGCACCGCCATCAGCAACGCCATTCGCTTGAGCATCGGCGCAATCGCGGCGGCAAAGGCCGTGGTGTCGATGCCGAGCGCATAGCCTGACGGCAGCAGGATATTGTCGAACCCGCCAGTTTCGGCCTGCATCACGATGTCGCGGCAATGCTCCCAGCTTGATTTAAGCATCGGATCGGGCGCGCCGAGAAATTCATAGTCGTCATCGCAGAGCGCGGAAAACCAGCTAATCTCGCAAGGACTTGCGCTCATGGCAGCTTTTCTCCGCGCGACGCGACCAGCACATCATACCAACGCTGGCGGCTCCAGTGGCATTTAAAGGCATCGGGGATTTCAGCGATGCGGTCCAGATTCTGCGTGCCGACGATCGGGATCACCCGAGCCGGATGCGCCATGATCCAGCCATAGGCCGCCGCCGCGCGCGAGACGTCGGCTTCTGCCGCGACCACATCAAGCGCGGCCGCGACGGCGGTTGCCCGCGCATCCTGCGGATCGCCGATGCGGCCGCCGCCAAGGGGTGACCAGGCGAGCACGGCGAGATCGGTTTCCATCGCCAGATCGAGCAGGCCATTTTCGATCGGCCCCAGTTCAAGCGGCGAAAATTCGGGCTGAGTCGAGGCAAGCGGGATATTCAGGAACGCCGCCAGCGCCCGGTGCTGCGCCAGCGTATAGTTCGACACGCCAACCGCGCGAACCTTGCCCGCGCTGACCATGTCCTCCAACGTCCGCGCCACCTCCTGCGGGTGCGCCAAAATGTCGGGTCGATGGATCTGGTAGAGATCGACCGAGTCAACGGCCATCCGCCGCAGCGACGCATCAAGCGCTGCCGTCAGATAATCCCTGCCAGAATCATAGGGTACCGGCGGGGTAATGCCCCCCTTGGTCGCCAGCACCATCTGGCCGCGCAGCTGCGGCGCTTCGGTCAATATCTGCCCCAACAGGCTCTCAGCATCGCCGAAGCCGCCAGCGCCATCAAAGCCATAAATATCGGCGGTATCGAACAGCGTAACGCCGGCCGCAAACGCCGCTTCGATCAGCGCGCGCCCCCCCGATACGCCAGCGTGGCCAAAGCGCCACATGCCCCAAGCAATCGGGGAGACTAAAATTCCGCTCTTGCCCAAGGGCCGCGATTCGGGTGTATAGGTGCTTTCAGACATCGTTGTCATACATAGAGGCGAGACGCTTGGGAGAGCAAGTACGATATGGCCTGATCGGCACGGGGATGATGGGGGTCGAGCATTTGACCAACCTTGCCATCACCCCCGGCGCGGTGGTCACGGCGCTTGCCGACCCTACCGAGGCATCGCTCGGCTGGGCAAAGAACGCGCTTGGGTCACGGGCAGAGGGCGTGCAGGCGTTCGACAGCGCAGCGGCACTTGCCGCTAGTGGCCTGTGCGATGCCGTGATCGTCGCCAGCCCCAATTATACCCACCGCGATGTTCTTGTGCCCCTGTTCGATGCCGGTCTCCACATCCTGTGCGAGAAGCCCGTCGCGACTACGATTGCCGATGCCCGCTGGATCGTCGACCGCGCGGCGCAGACTGACCGGGTGTTCTGGACGGCGATGGAATATCGCTACATGCCCCCGGCGGCCGAATTCATCGCTGAGATTCACGGTGGCCGCATCGGCACGCTGAAAATGCTGTCGATCCGCGAGCATCGCTTCCCCTTCCTGCCCAAAGTTGGCGACTGGAACCGCTTCAACCGCAATACGGGCGGCACGATGGTGGAGAAATGCTGCCATTTCTTCGATCTGATGCGCCTGATCGTGCAGGCTGATCCGGTCCGCGTTTATTGTTCGGGCGCGATGGACGTGAACCATCTCGACGAAAGCTATCAGGGCGAGCGCCCCGATATTATCGACAACAGCTACACGACCGTCGATTTCAGCAACGGCGTCCGCGCGATGCTTGATCTGTCGATGTTTGCCGATGGGGCGGAAAATCAGGAAGAGATTGCGGCCGTCGGCGACACGGCAAGGCTGGAGGTGTTGATCCCTGAAGGCGCGATCGTCTTTTCGCCGCGCGTCGGGTTCCGCAATCCCAAAGCAGCCACGCGGCGCGTGGTCGAGGTTGATGCCGCAGCGCTGAATGCAGGCAGCCACCACGGCTCAACATTTTATGAACATCAGAAATTCATCGCCGCCGTTCGCGGCGACGGGCCGGTCGAAGTGACGGCTCATGATGGGTTGATGGCGGTCGCGGTCGGCACGGCTGCCGAGCTAAGTGCGCGGGAGAAGCGCGTGGTGACGATGGCGGAGTTGGGATTCTGACCAATGGAGATTGCGCGGGCAAGATTTTCTTCAAGCCAGCCAAGAACGCGGCGTTTGCCGTCAAGATAGAATAACCTATCAAAATAGTAGGACTTAGGGAGGGATAACCATGAAACGATCAATTCTGATGGCAGGTGCCGCATCATTGGCACTGTTGCTGAGCGCACCAGCCTTTGCGCAAGCTACCGATTCTGCGCCGGCAGCCGATGCGGCGAGCGATTCGGGCGAAATCATTGTCACCGCGCAAAAGCGCAGCGAGCGCCTGCAGGACGTGCCGCTGGCGGTCACCGTTGTGAGCGGCGATACGCTGGCCGCGACCGGCAAGGTGAGCCTGGAGGGCGCGCAATATCTTGTGCCGTCGCTCAACTTTCTCAAATCGGGCACCACGCTCAACCAATCATTGTTCCTGCGCGGTGTCGGCACTGCGACCTTCTCGATCGCTGGCGAACCGTCAGTGTCGACCGTGCTTGACGGCGTTGTGTTCAGCCGCGCTGGCGAAGCGTTTAGCGACCTGCTCGACATTGAGCGGATTGAGGTGTTGCGGGGCCCCCAGGGCACGCTGTTCGGCAAGAACGCCAGCGCTGGCGTGATCAACATCGTCTCGAAGCGGCCGTCGAAGGAACTGGGTGGCTATGTCGAACTCGGCTTTTTCACCGATTCTGAATATCGCGCCCGCGCTGCGATCAACGTGCCGCTGGGTGAAAATGTTCGTTCGCGCTTGAGCGGCTATTATAGCAATTACGATGGCAACATCCGCAACACGGCGGTCAACAGGATCGTGAACGGCTGGGAGCATTACGGTTTCCGCCTGCAGGTTGAAGCCGAGCCGACGCCTGACCTGACGCTGATGTTCATTGCCGATTATCACCGCAACAACGATGATTGCTGCGCGCCCGTCGTTGGCACGCTGCCCATCGTGAACGCAACCGGTGCCACCACCACCAACGCGTCGACGCAGGTGCTGCCGACACCGCTCGGCGACCGGACGCGGACGATCGCCCAGAACCTTGTCACCGCGACGCGGGAGACCGGCTATGGCTTCTCGCTGCAGGCCGATTATGCAGTGGCGAACCATACGGTGACGTCGATCACGTCATATCGCAACTGGGCCAACACCGAAATTCGCGACGGTGACTGGCTGCCAATGGCCTATATCGGGTTCAACCAGTTGCACGATTTTGGCCCGCAAACCGGGCACACCGTTACCCAGGAAATCCGCCTTACCTCACCCGGCAAGCAGTTTTTCGACTATGTCATCGGCGGCTTTTATTCGAGTGCGGTGTCCGAACGGACATTTACGCGCGACGTCACGCGCTGCAGCGCAGCGGTTGGCGCGGTTATTCCGGCGGGCAGCCTGATCCCGTGCACGAGCCCGCTGGCGGCACCATCGACCTTCCCGAGTGGGACGGCGGTCTTTGGTTCGACCTTCGACAACTTCTCGCTCTTCGGCCAGGGTACGCTTAACATAGCCAGCTGGGTGCGACTGATCGGTGGCGTTCGCTATACCTCGGATCACCTCGACGTGTTCCATTCGCGCGTCAGCCGCAATCTGGACGTGGCCGGCGGGGTGCCGGTCGGCACCGGGGGTATCAATCCCAATTTCGATCAGGGCGTCTTCAATTCGCCCGGCGTGAACGGGGTAGTTACCGCCACCAATGGCATTCCCTTCACGGCGCGGACCAATTCGACCAATTTTTCGGGCAAGGCCGGTATCCAGGCCGATTTGACTGAAAACAACATCGCCTATTTCACCTATTCGCGCGGGTATAAGGGCCCGGCGTTCAACGTGTTCTTCAACCTGTCGAAGAACGGCACCAACGTGATCGCGCCGGAAACGTCGAATGCCTATGAAGTGGGCTTGAAAAACACCTTCCTCGATGGTCGGTTGATCCTGAACATCGCCGGTTTCTATGCCGTCTATGATAACTTCCAGGCGAATAATCCTGATCTGGTGGCGGGCGTGGTCGTCACGCGCTTCACCAACGCGGGCAAGGTATCGACGCGCGGCGTGGAAATCGATGCCAGCTTCCGGCCGATCCCGGACCTGAACTTCAGCGGCGGCATTGCCTATACCGATGCAAAGGTCGATGCGTTCCGCGCACCGCTCGGCGCAGCGGTTATCCCGGCGGGCACGCCGCTTGGCTTTGCGCCGAAGTGGAAGGGCAATGTGAGCGTCGATTACCGCATCCGCACCGGCGGACAGGTGGATGTCTATCTGGGGGCGCAAGGATCGTACCAGAGCTCGCAGCTCTCGTTGTTCGCGGCGGATGCCGTACAACGGCGGCTGGGGACGATCGGTGCTTACGGCCTGGCCAACCTCTCGGCGGCGATTGCCACCAACGACGACAAATATCGTCTGACCTTCCAGGTCCGTAATCTGTTCGACCAGAGCTTTGCCGCAACGATCGCCAATGGCGGTCCGGGCAACGCTTATCTCTTTCAGATCCCGCGTGACGCCGATCGCTATTTCGGCGTGACGGGTCGGGTAAATTTCTGATCTGATCGCAGAAATATTGGGGCCCGGTCGGCGCATGCCGGCCGGGCCTTTTATTGCTCAAAGCGGATAGAGATACCCGGAATCGCGCTGACGAAGTCAGCGCCAAACGCGGTTGCCGGGCTATGGGCGCCAGCGGCCGGTCGGTGCGCAAGGGTCCACGCGATCGCTGCCATCGCGATATCGACCGTGGTGGCAAAGCCCTCTCCCGCATCGAGCCTGGCAGTCTCGGTTGCCTTCCCCCGTCCGGCCATGATCCATACATGCGACCGGAAGGCCGCTTTTGCCGCCCCGCCATGCCCCCCCGCCTCCGCCATCGCGCGCCGAACCGGGGGCAATTTGAGCAACATCGGCAACAGCGGTGCGATGAATGAGAGAAGACGCGCCTGACTATGCGCCATCGGGACGCCAGCGATGATCCGTCGCGTCCCAGTCGCCCGCCGCGCCGCCGCGAGATCCGCAAGTGGCGCGCTGGCGAAAGCATGCCGGATTCCATCGGGGCCCGTTTCGCGCCAGCGTCCCCGCGCTAATTTCCGCCGAATGATCGCCCCAGCGCGCACTTCACGACCGCCGCCTGCAATCACGGCCACGGTGCTCTCCGCCACGGCTGGAGAACCAAAACCTGAATCTGCGGCGACGGCAATCCGCATCCATTCAGCCCCGCCCAATCGCGCGCTGACCTGCATGGCCAGCCCGTCGCTGGCAGCGATGCCAAAGCCGACGCCGCCGATAAGGGCGACGCCTGCCGATCGGGCAGCCGCGTCTTGCTCGAACATGGCCTCCAATGCCGATAGCTCCCCGTTCAAGTCCAGATAGTCGATTCCCGCACCAAGCGCGGCAGCGATCACTAACGGCGCAGTAGTCGCGAACGGCCCGGCCGCATTCAGCACCAGCCGTTGGCCAGCCAGGGCCTGTTGCAGCGCCGTGCGGTCCCGCAGATCAACGGCAACCCAGTCGAGCTGGGAAGGCGCTGCGAGTGCTGCTAGCTTGGCGGGATCGCGACCGATCAAGCGCGGTCGATACCCCAGCGCCAGCGCACGGTCCAAAATCATCCGTCCCGTCACGCCGGTGGGACCGATTAACGCCCATGGCAGGCCATCTGGGATAGAGTGAGCATTTGCTAACACATCAGACATGACTCAATTCTCCAGTCCACGAAACAACAAGGTCCATAGGGATTGGGCAAAATGCTCCGCCGGGTCAGGCAGCTCATCAAACAGCGCGAGCCGCGCCACTTGCCCAAGCGCGCCAAGCAGCAGGATGGAGGCCAAGCCGGGATCGGCACTGGCGCTTATCCGTCCGGCGGCCTGTTCGGCCTCGACCAGCAAGCGCATCCGGGCGGGTAGCGGCAGCGCGCGTTGCGCTTCGGGCAGGGTCGGCCAGTAGCGCCGAAGATTCTCCAGAACGAAATGCACCGCCTGCGGCGCTGCCTTGATCAGCGCCACACAGGCGATCAGCCTGTCTTGCAACGCCATGGCCGGTTCAGCGGTCAAGCTTTGCGCCAGCGCGGCATAGCTGCGATCAAACAACGCCTGCGCCAGGGCCTCCTTGCTGGCGAAGTGGCGGAAAATGGCCGGGTTGGTGAATCCGGCACCCGCCGCGATGTCGCGAATATTGACGCCATCGACGCCGTGCACCGAAAACAGCTCAAGCGCGGTCGCGACAATTGCGCGCTTGGCGGGCGGATCGAGCTCGCTCGACAGGAGGAAAGGCGTTGTCATGATCAGCGTGTTAGCAAATGCTAACTTAACCGTCAATCCCCCAAAGACCGATCCACTATTGGCTGAAAATGCTGCTTAGTGCGCCATCGCCAATCCGCTGCCGCGCTCGCTTTCTTCAACGGGCACAATCACGGGCACCAGCAGCTGGATACACAGCAACGCCAGCAAATAGCTGCCCGAACAAATCGCCAGTAACGGGCCATAGCCCCAGCCCTGCGAGAGCGAATAGGCAGCGAGCTGGATCAGCCCGATCGACCACATATTGCCGCAAAACGCCGCCATCCCGACCGCTGAACCGACAATCCGCGCCGGGAACACATCGGTCGCAAAGCCGAACAAATTGGTCGAAAAACCCTGATGCGCGAACAAGCCAAGGCCCAGTAGCAGCGCCGCACTCCACGGGCTGGACACCAGCAACACGAGCGACACTGGCAGGATCAGCACGGCATAGATCAGCAATGTCGTTTTGCGCGCGCGGTTGACGCTCCAGCCATGCGCCATCATCCGCGTTGGCAGCCAGCCGCCGGTCAGCGCGCCCAATGCGGCAAAGACATAGACCAAGGCGACCGGCAGCCCCACCGTCCCCTGTGGCAGGCCGAACAGCCGGTGGAACAGATCAGGCAGCCAGCTCAGCATGAAGAACCACACTTGATCCGAAAGCACTTTGGCCACCGCGAGCGCGATGGTCTTGCGATCCTTGAGCAAGTCCGTCCAGGCGATCGGTGTCGGCTGTTCACCATCGGCCGCAACCGGCTGAACGCGGATTGCAAACCAGACCGCGACCCATACCAGCCCAAGTCCGCCAGCGATCAGGAATGCCGCGCGCCAGCCAAACGCCACCGCCAGCGCCGGGATCGCCAATGGCGTCACGATTGCACCGATATTGGGCGCCGTATTGCCAATACCCAGCGCGATCGAGCGCTCCTTCTGGCTGAAATAGGTCGCCGCCGATTTCACCGCTGCCGGCGTTCCAATCGATTCCGCTGCCCCCAGCACGACCCGCGCCGCGACGAAGCCGATCACCCCGGTCGCAAAGGCATGCGCCATGCCGGCGATGCTCCACACCGCGACGCCTATCGCAAAGCCCAGGCGCAACCCCACCCGATCGATGAACCAGCCGGTGCCCAGAAAAGCGACCGCTGCCGAGAATTGGAAGGCGGAGACCATGTTGGCGTAATCCTGGTCAGACCAGTGATACTCCGCCTCCAATGTCGGCTTCAGCAGCGCCAATATCTGCCGATCGACATAATTGAGCATGATCGCGAAGAACACCATCGCCACGATCACCCACCGGGTGGCCCCGCTCTTGCCTGACATCATTGCTCTCCCCATGGCTTTTCAGATAACGTTGTCATACCCGCGACGCTTCGGCTAGCCCTTTGCAGCAATAGCGATACATAAGGGATGTTTCAGGGCGGGGTATGGCAAACACGCGAACCAAACCGACAAAACGGCCACTGCCCATGGCAGCGGACCTGTATGGCGATATCGAACCGAGCCCGCCATCCACTTGGCGGGGGCTGCTGCCCGGGCTGGCGGTGGTTGCCGCCGGAACGCTGTCGGCGGGGTTTATTTCCGATCATTATGGTGCGCCGCTCACCCTGATGGCACTGCTGATCGGCCTCGCACTCAATTTTTTGAGCGCTGACGCACGGTTGCATGACGGGCTGACCTTTGCTTCGCGATCATTGTTGCGCTGGGGGATCGTGCTGGTCGGCGTGCGCGTGACCTTCGGGCAGATTATGGCGCTGGGCCCGGTGGCGCTGATTGCCGTGGTGGCGATTGTGGCGTTGGTGATCGGCAGCGGTGTGCTGGCGGCGCGGCGCTTCGGCTTCGACAGCGCATTCGGGGTGCTGGCGGGCGGCGCGGTGGCGATTTGCGGCGCGTCTGCGGCGCTCGCGCTGGCGACAACGCTTGGCGAAAAGCGCGCGAGCCAGGCGCAGCTCACCATCGTGCTCGTCGGGATTTCGGCGATGAGTGCGGCGGCGATGGTGACCTATCCCATCCTGGCGCACGCAATGATGCTGACCGATCTGAAGGCCGGCTTCATGCTCGGGGCCTCGATCCATGATGTCGCGCAGACATTGGGCGCGGGCTATGCTTATTCACCGGGCGCGGGCGACATCGCCGCGATCGTCAAGCTTACCCGCGTCGCGCTGCTTGCTCCCGCACTGGCGGTGGTCGCGCTCTATTTTCCCAAAGAAGGCAGCAAGACCAAGGGCCCCGGCATCCCCTGGTTCGTTGTCGGTTTTTTCGTGGTAGCGGGCATCCACTCGCTTGGCGCGATCCCCCCAATTGTCGCAACCGGCGCCGAAAAACTCGCCACCGCCGCCCTCGCCGCCGCCGTGACGGCGACGGCGATCCGCTCACCGATGCGGCAATTGCTTGAGGCAGGGCCGAAGCCACTGCTGGTGATCGGGGTGGCGACGCTGGCGGCGCTGGTGCTGTCGGGGTCGGTGGCGGTGTTTGTGATCGGGTGACAATGGCGACGCTTGTTCCAATTCTGGGCGACCAACTGTCGCATGACTTGGCGTCGCTAAGGGGTGTGGCGCCGGGTGATGCGATCGTCCTGATGATGGAGGTAGCTGACGAAACCACCTATGTTCGCCATCACAAACGCAAGATTGCCCTGGTCCTGTCGGCGATGCGCCATTTTGCGGAAGAACTACATGCGGCTGGCTGGACCGTGGATTATGTCCGGCTCGACGACCCTGCGAATAGCGGAAATTTTACTGGCGAAATCGCGCGTGCCATGAGGCGCCACCGGCCAGGTGCAATCCGCATCGTCGAATCGGGCGAATGGCGCGTCAAAATGATGATCGACGGCTGGTCCAGCCGTTTCGACCTACCCGTCAACGTGCTGCCCGACGACCGTTTCATCTGCAGCACCCTGGAGTTTCAAACCTGGGCGCAGGGGCGGGCTTCGCTGGTGATGGAGTATTTCTACCGCGACATGCGGCGCAAGACCGGGTTGCTGATGACCGCCGATGGCAAGCCGGAATGCGGCGAGTGGAACCTAGACAAGGAAAATCGCGCGTCGCCCAAACCTGGCCTGAACTATCCCGAACCGCTGCATTTCGCGCCCGATGAGATTACGAACGACGTGATCGCCCTCGTGTCGAATCGTTTTGCCGGGCATTTCGGGAGACTTGAAGGATTCGGTCTGCCGGTCACCGCCGGAGAAGCGCGTCAGGCGCTCGATCATTTTGTGCGCACAGCCCTTCCTGAATTCGGGACCTACCAGGATACGATGGTCACCGGTCAGGACTGGTTGTTCCACAGTTGGTTGAGCCCTGCCCTCAATTTGGGGCTGCTCAAACCGCTTGAGGTCGCTCAGGCGGCAGCGCGGGCTTACGCCGCAGGCCTTGCACCCCTAAACGCGGTCGAAGGGTTCATCCGCCAAATCATCGGTTGGCGGGAATATGTCCGCGGCTATTACTGGCTTGACATGCCCCAGGTTGCCGTTGCCAATGGCCTTGGTGCAGACCGGCCTTTGCCGGCATTCTATTGGACCGGTGAAACCGACATGCTTTGCATGGCGGAGGCCGTGCGCAACACGCGCGATAATGGTTATGCGCACCACATCCAGCGATTGATGGTGCTAGGCAACTTCGCGATGCTGGCTGGGGTTCGACCGCAGGACGTCGCCGACTGGTTCCTTGCCGTTTATGTCGATGCCTATGAATGGGTGGAGTTGCCCAACGTCATCGGCATGAGCCAGCATGCCGATGGCGGACGGTTGGCGACCAAGCCCTATGCAGGCGGCGGCGCCTATATCAACCGCATGTCTGACCATTGCAAAGCGTGCCGATACGATGTGCGACAGAAGACCGGCCCTGATGCTTGCCCATTCAACGCGCTCTACTGGGACTTTCTGGCCCGCCACGAGCGCAAGTTCCGCAAGAACCGGCGCATGGCGACTATCTATGCCAATTGGGACCGAATGATGCCCGAACAGCGCGACAGCTATCGCGCCAGTGCCGCGGCGTTCCTCGATACGATTGAACCCGCAGCATCGGGCTGGGCCCGATAACGGCGCACAGCTACCGCCCAACCGCGCCAGTCGATTCCCTAACAACTAATGTATGCGCAATCTCGCGCCGCTCTGGCGCGCCATCCGTTTTGCTCAGCAACAAATCCGCCGCCGCGTGCGCCATTTCGCGGGTCGGCTGGCGGATTGTCGTCAGGGGCGGCCAGACATAGCCAGCCAGCGCTGTATCATCGAAACCCGCCACTGACAGATCGCCCGGCACGCGCAGCCCCATCCGGTGGGCGACGGTCAGCACCCCTGCGGCCATGTCGTCGCTCGCGGCGAAGATCGCGGTCGGGGGCTCAGGCGCGGTCAGCAGTGCCTCGGCCTCGCGCGCGCCCGACGCGAAATTATAGCTGCCGCTGCGGATCAGCGCTGGATCGATCGCGATCCCGGCACGGCGTAAGCTGTCGAGATAGCCCTCGGTCCGCTGTGCGCTGGTCGCAAAGCCAGGGTCGCCGGCGATGAATCCGATCCGCTTGTGGCCGAGCCCCAGCAGATGCGCCGTCATCGTCGCCGCTGCCGCGCGATTGTCGATAAAGGTCGATGGCGATAGCTCGACCTGGGTGCCCGGCGATACCCGCACGAAGCGCACGCCGCGACGCGCCAAGAGCTCAAGCACTTTGGGATGGTCGCTGACCGGCGGGGTCAGGATCAGCCCGTCGATCTGCGTCGCCTCGACCAGGCTTTCAATCTCATCGATCAGCCGTTCGGACCCACGCGCATAGGGTTGCGCGATCATCCGGACGCCGTCCTGTTCGCAGCGGTCGCGAATGCCCGATTGCATTTCATAGACATAATAAGGTGACGGGTTGTCACAAATCAGCGCGATCTGGAAGGAGCGCCGCCCGGCCAGGGATCGCGCCGCGACATTGGGCCGAAAGTTCAGCCGCGCGACCACCTCCGCGACTTTCGCGCGCGTCTCTTCGCCGACATATTTCTCGTTATTGAGCACGCGCGAAACGGTCTTGATCGAGACGCCCGCCTCTCGGGAGACATCCTTGATGGTGACGCGCACGCTTCTCCCCTCCCAATTCGCCTATAGTTTCGTGAGCCGAGTTGACCTGCTAGGCGATGTGCATGAGCGACGCGCGCCCGTCCAGTCCAGCTTCCCCTCTGGCTCCCCATGGGGGGGCAATCCTTGCCCGGGGCGGTGCTGGGGATCGGCGCTTGTCGGGACTGTATCATTGCGATAATACAGTTGACCGTCCCGCGCTTGGCTATCTGGATCGAGATCATGTCTTCAGGACCCGTTGATCGTCCCCCGCCTGGCCGCTGGCCGTCTGATCAGGCAGAGCCGTTCGAGCTGACTGATGGGATGCCACCGCCGAGCGGCTATCGAGATCGTCACACCGCAGATCGCAAACCGATCGATGATGACCTCGGCGATGGGGATTGGGAGGATCAGGATTGGCAGGATTGGGACGAGGCCGATGACGATCGCCCCACCAACGCAGCGCGCCAAGGATATTCGACCAACCTGCCGGTGGCGTACCGTCCCGGTCGCTGGCGCTGGACGATCCGCGCGGTGGCCGCAGCTGTGGTGCTGTTTGTCGTCGCGGTCGGCTGGCTCGCGCTGACGGCGCCACTGTCCAAGTCGCTGGAGCCGCCCGCGCCGCCCAGCGTCACCCTGCTCGCCGCTGATGGCACGCCGATTGCGCGGCGTGGGGCGACGATTGGCAAGCCCGTCGATGCCGTCAGCCTGCCGCCGCATGTGATCAATGCGTTTCTCGCGATCGAGGATCGCCGGTTTCGGTCGCATTGGGGGGTTGATCCCTGGGGCATTACCCGCGCGATGTTCCATAATATGGCCGCCGGGGGTTTGCGCGAAGGCGGCAGCACGATCACGCAACAGCTCGCCAAAAATGCTTTTCTTGATTCGGACCGCACCGCCGGGCGCAAGATTCGCGAGGCGATGATCGCGCTCTGGCTGGAGGCGTGGCTGACCAAGGACGAGATTCTGTCGCGCTATCTGTCCAACGTCTATTTTGGCGACAATGCCTATGGGTTGTCGGCGGCAGCGAAGCATTATTTCAGCACCACGCCTGACAAGCTGACAATTGGCCAGGCAGCAATGCTCGCCGGGCTGGTTAAGGCGCCATCGCGGCTGGCACCAACCGGCAATCTGGCTGGTGCGCGCGCGCGCCAGGCGGTGGTGATCGCGGCGATGGTGCGCGGCGGTTTTCTGGAAAAGGCCGATGCGGCGGATATCGGCCCGGTTCGGCTCCGTCCGGAAAAGGTGAAAAGCCTGCCCGATGGCACCTATTTCGCGGATTGGGTGCTGCCCGCCGCGCGCGATCAGGCTGGCGCGATCAGCACCGAGGCGCGCGTCACCACCACGCTGGACACGCGATTACAAAAGGCTGCCGAGCGTGTCGTGCGCCGCGCCGGGCTGAACAAGGCGCAGGTCGCGATTGTGGCACTCCGGCCCGATGGGCGGGTGGTGGCGATGGTTGGCGGCAAATCCTATGCCGACAGCCCCTTCAACCGCGCGACGCAAGCGCGCCGCCAGCCGGGATCAGCGTTCAAGCTGTTTGTCTATCTGGCGGCGCTGCGCAGCGGGATGACGCCCGATTCACTCGTCGATGATTCGCCCGTGACGATCGGTGAGTGGAGCCCTAAAAATAGCGATGGTCGGTATAAGGGCATGATCACCCTGCGGCAGGCCTTTGCCCGGTCGAGCAATGTTGCGGCCGCCCGGCTCACGCAAAAGGTTGGCGTCCGCGCGGTGATCAAGGCGGCGCGCGATCTGGGCATTTCAACAGAGCTGCCCAATGAGGCGACGATCGCGCTGGGATCGGCGAGCAGCTCGTTGCTAGAACTGACCGCCGCTTATGGCGCATTCGCCGCCAATGGCTATCCGGTACGCCCGCACGGGCTGAACGCGCCAACCGAGAAAAGCTGGATCGAGGCGCTGGGTGATCGGTCCAATCGTTTTGGCGATCGAGTGCACGGGGAAATGCTCGATCTGCTCCGCGCGTCAATCAGCACTGGCACCGGGCGACAGGCAGCATTGTCGATCGACAGCTATGGCAAGACGGGCACCAGCCAGGATAATCGCGATGCGCTGTTTCTGGGGTTTGCCGAAGATCTGGTGGTGGGCGTCTGGGTCGGCAATGACGATAACTCGCCCAATCCCGGACTTTCGGGTGGCGGCATCCCGGCGCGGATCTGGCGCGATTTCATGCAGAGCGCGTTGCGGCTGTCGCCCGTGGCGCGCCCGCCGGTTGAGATTGATGTCGATGAAACGGATGACGGCGATTTCGGCAATATTGGCGATGTGATTATCGACGGGTTGCCAGCGGGGAATAGCCTGGGGATCGAGGGCAGCGTTAGCGGTTTTGGCCTCAACCTGAAATTCGGCCGGGATGGCAGCATCGCCATCGATCGAAAACCGCCACGCGATCGCCCTGATCCGCCAGCGCCGGCCACGCGCGATCGACCGCCGGTTCGCGATGAAGAACTTTAGTCCGCGGTAACGGTTGACGTATGCGTCCGGCTGCCGTCATGGCGACGCGATGCGTTTCTTTTCAGACAATGCTGCCCCGGCCTGCCCGGCTGTGCTCGCCGCGCTCAGCGATGCCAATGTTCTCGACACCGCTTATGATGGCGATGGCTGGAGCAAGGCGATCGATGCGCGCGTTTCTGCGCTGTTCGAAACGCCGGTGCGCGCCTTCTGGTTGCCATCGGGCACGGCGGCCAATTGCCTGGCGTTGGCGGCAATGTGCCCCCCCTATGGCGGTATCATTTGCCACCGTGACGCGCATATCCAGAATGACGAATGTGGCGCCCCCGAATTTTTCACGCATGGTGCCAAATTACTGCTCGCCGATGGGGAGGGCGCCAAGCTCACACCCGCCAGCATCGGCGCCTTGATCGAGTCGATCGCGCCCGATGTTCACCGTGTCCAACCGCGCGCCATTTCGATCACCAACGCGACTGAATATGGGCTTGTCTACACGCCGCAGGACGTTGCCGCGATCGGCGATCTGGCGCGCGCACGCGGTCTTCGGTTGCATATGGATGGCGCCCGCTTTGCCAATGCGGTGGCAACGCTTGGCTGTACGCCCGCCGATCTCACTTGGCGCGCGGGTGTCGACGCGCTCAGCTTTGGTTTTATCAAAAATGGCGGCATGACAGCGGAATTGCTGGTCTTTTTCGATTCCGATCTCGCCGATGGCACGGCGGAGCGTCGCAAGCGGGCGGGAATGCTGCTGTCCAAGGGCCGGTATTTGGCAGCGCAGATATTGGCGATGCTGGAGGATGATCTGTGGCTGGCCAATGCCCGCGCAGCCAATGCGGCGGCGGCCTTGCTGGCGGCGGCGGCGGGCGATCGGCTGCTCCACCCTGTTGAAGCCAATGAAGTGTTTTTGCGCGTGACCCCGGCAGAGGCAGCCGGGCTGCGCGCGTTGGGTTTTGATTTTTATGATTGGGGTCCGGGCGAAGCGCGGCTTGTGACATCGTGGAACCATCAGCCGGTCGATATTCGTCCGCTTGCCGATGCCATTGCCCGCCTTTGACCGAGGCTGCCGCCCCCCAATCGACCCGGCTTGCCATCTTGGTGCCGTTTGCGATCGTCACCCTGATCTGGGGATCGACCTGGATCGTGATTCGCGACCAGATCGGCATCGTCCCGCCAAGCTGGTCAGTCAGCTATCGGTTCTTGATCGGTGGCGCGGCGATGTTCGCCTATGCGGCTTTTCGGCGCGAGCGGGTCATGCTCGATGCGCGCGGATGGGCTTTTGCGACTGCCGTCGCGGTGCTGCAATTCTGCCTCAACTTCAATCTTGTCTACCGGGCGGAGGAACACATCACCTCTGGCCTGGTTGCGGTGGTGTTCGCGCTGCTGCTGGTGCCCAATGCAGTCCTGGGGCGGATATTCCTTGGCCAACAGCTCGGGCGGCAATTGCTGATCGGATCAGGCGTGGCCATGGCGGGCGTGGCGTTGTTATTTGCGCATGAGGCGCAGGTTGACCCCAATGGCCCAGGCGAAGCGCTGATCGGCGTGGCAATCACCATGGCCGGGGTGCTGGCGGCTTCGGTCGCCAACATCCTGCAAGGTACCCAAACCGCTAAACGATATCCGATGATCTCGACGCTCGCGGTCGCGATGTTGATCGGTGCGGCGATCGATGCGGCGGTTGCCTGGACGCTTACTGGCCCACCAGTGATCGAACTACGGGCGGGGTATTTGCTGGGGCTGGTTTATCTGGGGGTGGTGGCGTCGGCCATCGCCTTCACGCTCTATTTCGGCGTGTTGCGGATCATCGGCACGGCTAAGGCCGCCTATAGCAGCGTCATCGTCCCCGTGATCGCGATGCTATTGTCGACGCTGTTTGAGGGCTATCGCTGGTCGCCCCTGGCGGCGGCCGGAGCGGCGCTGGCGATGGGCGGGCTGGTGATCGCGCTCAGGGCGAGCAGACCGGCGCGATAATCGGGAAAGGCCGGTTTCCAGCCAAGCACGCGCTTGGCCTTGCCATTGGCGACCCGACGGTTCTCGGCATAAAATCCACGCGCCATGGGCGACATACCGGCGTCGTCGATCGACAGCAGCGGCAAGCGCGGCAACCCGGCCAGACGGCAGGCAAAATCGATCACGTCATTCTGGCTGCACGGGCGGTCATCCGCCAGATTATACGCCCCGGGCGGCCCGGCCAATCCCGCCTCAACGCCGCCGACAATATCGTCGATATGAACGCGGCTGAACACCTGACCGGGCAGGTCGATCCGGTGGGCACGGCCCGCGACCACCCGGTCAATGGCCGAACGACCCGGGCCATAGATGCCGGGCAGGCGAAAGACACGGGCCCCGCGGGCAAGCCAGGCCGAATCGGCTTCGGCCCGCGCGCTGCGGCGGCCCGTGCCGGTCGGGCTCGACTCGTCGATCCAGGCCCCGCCCGCATCGCCATACACACCGGTGGAGGACAAATAGCCGACCCATTGCGTGTCCCGCGCGCCATCCAGCACCGCGCCATAACAAGCGAGCACCGGATCCTGGTCGTCGGCAGGGGGAATCGACACCAGCACATGGCTGGCGCTGTCGATCGCCGCGCGGACTGCGGCGGTGTCGTCAAACGCGATCGTTCCCGCTCGCCCGTCTCGGCTGGTGCCCGTCACCGTCCAGCCTCGCGCGCGCAGGCGTTCGGCGATCCGTCCGGCGCTATAGCCCAGGCCGAAGATCAACATTCGGCTCATGATCATTCCCTTTTGCTGATGGTCGGCGTTCCCACGCTATCATGATCATGCGATCATGGTCGTGTGGGCAAGGCCAGAGTGTGCGATTTCAGTGGCACACCCGCCCGACCAAGCCTATCTGGCGGTTATGCTTGATGTAAATGCCGCGCTCGCTCAGCCCCATGTCACGCGCCGTGATGCCTATCGCGCGCCCGATTGGCTGGTGCCGCAGATCGATCTGGATTTTGATCTCGATCCTGCCGCAACCCGGGTTCGCGCCCGGCTCCAGGTGGTGCGCAATAACGCTGATGCCAGCGCGATCCGGCTCGATGGTGGCGGGCAGTCGCCGGTGTCGGTAACCGTTGATGGTGTGGCGCGGAGCGACTGGTCGATTGACGATGGCGCACTGATCATCCCGCTTGCTGGCGATGCGCATCTGATCGAAACCGACGTCACGATTGCGCCCGAACGCAACACGCAGTTGATGGGGCTTTATGCCAGCGGCGGCCTTCTCTGTACCCAGTGCGAGGCCGAAGGATTTCGCCGGATCACCTTCTTCCCTGATCGGCCCGATGTGCTCAGCCGCTATTTTGTGCGGATGACGGCGGACAAGGAACGCTATCCCGTGTTGCTCGCCAATGGCGATCCGATCGACAGCGGCGATCTGCCCGACGGACGGCATTGGGCAGAATGGCGTGATCCCTTCCCCAAGCCGAGCTATTTGTTTGCGATGGTCGCAGGCGATCTTGTCGCCAATCGTGCCAGCTTCACCACGCGCAGCGGCCGGCAGGTCGCGCTTGGCATCTGGGTGCGCGCCAGCGATCTTGCCAAGACTGGCCATGCACTTGCCGCGCTGCAGACGGCGATGAAATGGGACGAGGATGTCTATGGTCGTGAATATGATCTTGACGTCTTCAACATCGTTGCGGTTGACGATTTCAACTTTGGCGCGATGGAGAATAAGGGTCTCAACATCTTCAATTCACGCTATATTCTGGCCGATCCTGATACCGCGACGGACTATGATTTCGATGGCGTGTCGGCGGTGGTGGCGCATGAATATTTCCACAATTGGTCGGGCAACCGCGTTACCTGCCGCGATTGGTTCCAGCTGTCGCTGAAGGAAGGGTTCACGGTCTTTCGCGACCAGAGCTTTTCGGCGGATCAGGGGTCGGCTGCGGTCAAGCGGATTGAAGATGTCCGCGCGCTTCGGGCAGCGCAGTTTCCGGAGGATGCCGGGCCCCTCGCGCATCCTGTTCGGCCCGAAAGCTATATCGAAATCTCAAATTTCTACACCGCTACCATCTATAACAAGGGCGCCGAAGTCATCCGGATGATGGCGACGATGCTGGGGGCAGAACGTTTCCGCGCGGGCACTGACCTGTATTTCGATCGCTTTGATGGGACCGCTGCGACTTGCGAAGATTTCGTCGCGTGCATGGAGGAAGGCGGCGCGGTTGATTTTGCGCAATTCCGCCACTGGTACAGCCAGGCCGGCACGCCGCGCGTGACAGCCACACTCAGGCATGATGCAGCGGCGGGCACGGCGCTGTTGAAACTTAGCCAGATGGTGCCGCCCACACCCGATCAATCGAGCAAACCCGCAATGGTGCTGCCGCTCAGGCTCAAGCTGTTCGGCAGCGATACCGGCCGGCCAATGGGCGACGAACAGCTGGTCCTGCTGGATAGCCCGAGCGCGGATATCATGTTCGACAAGGTTACCGAACCGCCGCTATTGTCGATCAACCGGCAATTTTCGGCGCCTGTCATTGTCGAAACCAATCGCTCGCCCGCCGATCTGGCACGGCTATCAGCCTGTGATGACGATCCCTTTGCGCGCTATGAGGCGATGCAGCAGCTGATGCTCGACACGATTGTCGCCAGCGTTACCCATGGCCGCGGCGATCATGCCGCCGTTATCGCCGCGATTGCGGAAACGCTTGATGATCCGGCCCTGGACCCTGCTTTTGTCGCTGAAGCGGTGCTGTTGCCGGCTGACAGCTTCATTGGTGATCAACTGGCAGTGGTCGATCCAGAGGCAATCTTCCGGGGCCGTGATGCGCTACGCCGGGAAATCGGGCGGACGCTGGAGACCAAATGGCGCGCCGCTTATGCGCAAGCGGCGGCGCTGGGTCCGTTTGAATATTCGCCGGTCGCCAAGGGGCATCGGCGCCTGAAATCAGTGTCGCTTGGCTATATCGCTGCCAGCGGCGCAGGTGATGCGGACTCCATCGCCTTTGCGCAGTTCGAGGCGGCCGATAACATGACCGATCGCCAGGGCGCCTTGACCACTTTGGTCAATGGCCAGTCCAACACTCGAGTGGCCGCGCTCGATATCTTTTATAATCGCTATTCGGATAATCCGTTGGTGCTCGACAAATGGTTTTCGACCCAGGCGCTGGCGAGCCGCGAGGATACGCCGACAATCGTGTTCGATCTGGCGCATCACCGCGATTTCACGCTGGCCAATCCCAATCGCGCGCGCGCGCTGGTCGGGGCGTTCAGCGTCAATCAGCGGGCGTTCCATGCCGCTGATGGGCGCGGCTATCGCTTCGTTGCGGATCAGCTGATTGCGCTCGACAAGCTGAACCCGCAAACGGCGGCCAAGCTGGTGCCCCCGCTAGGCCGGTGGAAGCGGTTCAATCCCGAACGCGCGGCGCTGATGCGCGCAGAGCTTGAACGCATCCTGGCGGTGCCCGGCGTTTCGCGCGACATGTTCGAACAGGCATCGCGGAGTTTGACGGGCTAGGGTGTGCCGGGGCATAAACCCGCGGCATGGCTGCACAGTTTGAGATCCAACTCTTTACCAACCGGATGATCGTCCGCAATATCAGCACTGGCCAAACGATCGTGCGCGTCGCCACCCAGCCCTTTTCCTCGACCCGGTTGCTGATCGGTGATCTTGATGCCGCAGAACAGCTGCTCGGCGGGATCATCAAGGATATGGAAGGCTGGCGGCGTTTTCTGCGCAGCGCCGTGAAAGCAAGCTTTCAGCCGATGGAACAATGCGAAGGCGGGCTGTGCCCCGTCGAAGCGCAGATTTTGTGCGATCTGGGCGTGCGGATGGGGTTTACCGAGGTCGAGATTATCTGACCGTTCAGGCTTTATCCGGCCGTCAGCCGGTGGAGAAAGGCCAAGGCAGCGATCACCAGCCGATTGCTACTGCGCTCCACGCCGCCATTTGTCGATCCGGGTGACGAAAGCTGGCGCAAAACGCCGGGCTTAAAGGGTGATGACGTCGGATTGGAGCAACCGATCCTCCGTTCGCCCTCGTCTTAGCGGGATATCGTATGCTGGTCACTGCCGTGTAGGATGCGGTGCCGGGTTGGGGGTGG
>LNFM01000586.1_pt1 | contig 91245 bp, 78 predicted proteins | sample 596031 | NCBI WGS metagenome assembly LNFM01 (sample SAMN04254537, study PRJNA301005) | activated carbon metagenome | isolation source: dual media filters at the Ann Arbor, Michigan drinking water treatment plant | place: USA: Ann Arbor | reverse complement strand
AGTTCATCGAGACCACGCTGGTGCTCGGGCGGTCCAGGGTGATCACGAAGCTGGCCTCCTTGGCTGCCTCGTCGATCACGAAGTCGTTGATCGACACCACTGGCGTGCCCGAGGTCGCGTCGTTGTCGACGATGGTGGCCAGTGCCACGTTGCGTGCAATGCTCGCGTTAGCGCTGGCGCCGCTCAACTCCAGCACGAAGCTCTCCATCGCCTCCGGCGTCGCATCGTTGACCAGTGTCACACGGACTGTCTTGACCATCTCGCCGGGGGCGAAGGTCAGATAGCCGCTCTGGTGAACGTAGTCGCTGCCGTAGACCGCGGTGTTGTAGTCCGTGTTGTAGTTGACCGTCACCACGCCCGTGTTGGGAGCGTCCAGTCGCACCAGGAAGTCGGCGTAGGTCTGACCCTCGCTCACCACGATGTCGTCGACCGAGATGTTGGACTTCGACACGACCCCACCGTCGTTCTCCGCGATGATGGCGTTGCCCACGGCGTCGAAAGTGGTGGCGTTGGTCAGTCCGGACAACACCAGGTTGAAAGCCTCGCCGACTTCCGACGCCGTGTCGTTGGGCAGCGTGACCTTCACGGTCTTTGCGGTCTCCCCGGGACCGAAGTTGAGAGACCCGCTGACGGCCACGAAGTCACTGCCGGCCAGGGCCGTGCCGTTCTGCGTGGCGTAGTTCATCGAGACCACGCTGGTGCTCGGGCGGTCCAGGGTGATCACAAAGCTGGCCTCCTTGGCCGCCTCGTCGATCACGAAGTCGTTGATCGACACCACCGGCGTGCCGGAGGAGGCGTCGTTGTCGACGATGGTGGCCAGTGCCACGTTGCGCGCGATGCTGGCGTTGGCGCTGGCCCCGCTCAACGCCAGCACGAAGCTCTCCATCGCTTCCGGCGTCGCATCGTTGACCAGCGTCACCCGGACTGTCTTGACCATCTCGCCGGGGGCGAAGGTCAGATAGCCGCTCTGGTGCACGTAGTCGCTGCCGTAGACTGCGGTGTTGTAGTCCGTGTTGTAGTTGACCGTCACGACGCCAGTGTTCGGCGCATCCAGCCGAACCAGGAAGTCGGCATAGGTCTGCCCCTCGCTCACCACGATGTCGTCGACCGAGATGTTGGACTTCGACACCACCGCACCGTCGTTCTCCGCGATGATCGCGTTGCCCACAGCGTCAAGCGTGGTGGCGTTGGTCAGTCCGGACAGCACCAGATTGAAGGCCTCACCGGCTTCCGACACCGTGTCGTTGAGAAGCGTGACCTTCACGGTCTTGGCGGTCTCGCCCGGGCCGAAGTTGAGCGACCCGCTGACGGCGATGAAGTTCATCGAGACCACGCTGGTGCTCGGGCGGTCCAGGGTGATCACGAAGCTGGCCTCCTTGGCTGCCTCGTCGATCACGAAGTCGTTGATCGATACCACCGGCGTGCCGGAGGTCGCGTCGTTGTCGACGATGGTAGCGTGGCCGACATTGCGGGCGATTCTTGCGTTGGCGCTGGCCCCGCTCAGTTCCAGGACGAAGCTCTCGACCCCCTCCAGGGTGGCGTCGTCGACAAGCGCTACCCGGACAGTCTTCACCATCTCTCCCGGTGCGAATGTGAGTTTGCCCGCGTGGTGAATGTAGTCACTGCCGTAGACGGCGGTGCTGTAGTCGGTGTTGTAGTTGACGGTCACAACCGCGGCATTCGGAGCGTCCAGGCGCACCAGGAAATCCGCGTATGCCTGGTTCTCGCCGATCACGATGTCATCTACGGAGATGTTCGATGCAGACACCACCGGTCCGTCGTTCTCCGCGATGGTGGCGTTACCGATCGGGTCGAGGGTGGTGGCGTTGGCGATGCCCGAGAGCACGAGGTTGAATGCCTCACCCGACTCCGGGACGGTGTCGTTCAGGAGCGGGACCCTGACCGTCTTGGCCGTGTCTCCGGGACTGAAGACGAGCGAGCCGCTGGCAGCCACGAAGTCGCTGCCCGCCAGCGCGGTGCCGTTCTGTGTGGCGTAGTTCATTGACACCACGCTTGTACTCGGTCGGTCCAGCGTAATCACGAAGTGGGCTTCGCCGGCCGCCTCATCCACCACGAAGTCGTTGATCGTGACGACCGGCGTGCCGGAGGGCGCGTCGTTGTCGACGATGGTGGCCGTGCCGACGGCGCGGGCGATGGTCGCATTGACACTGACACCGCTCAACTGCAAAACGAAGTGTTCGATGTTCTCGCGGATCGCGTCGTTCACGAGGCTGACGCGGACCGTCTTCACGGTTTCGCCGACCGCGAAGCTCAGTGTGCCGGAAAGATGAAGGTAGTCGCTGCCGTAGACGGCGGTACGGTAGTCGGTGGCGTAGTTCACCGTGACCGCGGAAGTCGCCGGCTGATCGAGCCGGACCACGAAGTCGGCGAAGGTGTCCTTCTCGCCGACGGTGATGTCACTGACAGTCAAGCTGGGCAGAGCCATGGTCTTTCTCCTGATGAAACAAGATGGGAAGGAACTGCGGTACAGCCGGGACTACTTGTCCCGCATCGCCAGCTGCATGCGATGCAGGAGGGGGTCCACCAGAAAGTCGAGAGCGGTACGGTCGCCCTGACGGAAGAACACTTCGGCCGGCATGCCGGGGAGCGGCACCGGCAGACGCGCCTGGCGATAGCTCTCGTCCAGGATCTCGACCTGGACGACATAGAAGGAGGCCCCCGATTCCCGTTCGGTCTGGCGGTCCGGGGAGACGTAGGTGACGCGACCTTCGAGCGTCTTCGCGTCGCTCTGATCGTGGGTGCTGAGGCGCACGGTGGCTGTGCTGCCGCGGACGACCGGCCCCACGGCATCGGTGCGAAGACGCGCTTCGATGACGATCGGCGTGTCGTCCGGCACGATCTCGAGCACCGGCTCCCGGGGCGACAGCACCGCCCCCGTCGTGTTCACGCGCATGGCGACCACGCGGCCCGCCACCGGCGCCTTGATCTGCTGGCGACGCAGAGCGTCGGCATGGGGCTCCACCTGCGCGCGCAACTGTTCGATGCGGTCCGCGACCGTCTTGATCTCGCCATCGGCGGAAGCCGCGAACGCATCGCTCAGCGCCTTGCCGCGCAGCGCCAGGTCCGACAGCTTCTGGCGCGCCTTGGCGATGTCCGCCCGCGACGCGGATTCCTTCATCCGGTACTCGCTATGCGCGCGGCGCAACGTCGTGAGGCGCACTTCGGAGACGAAACCGTCGGCGCGCAGCCTTTCGTTGGCGTCGAGCTCCGAGCGCATCTGGGCGGCGGCGTCGGCACTGGCCTGCGCATTGGTCTCCAGCGCGGTGATCTCCGCGCGCACTTCCGACTGCTGCGCGGCGAGCATCGCGAGCTGAGCGTCGAGGGACTGGCGCCGCGCGTCGAACACGCGACGTTCCCGTTCGAGCACCGTCCGCACGGCGTCTTCCTGATGGCGCGCGGCGAGTACGGCGGATGCGGTGAACTGCCGAGCACCGGTGCGTTCGGCCTCGAGTCGCGCGAGCTTCGCCAGCTCCGAGTCCAGCATGGACTGCACGATGGCCGCCTCGGCGCGGACAGTCGGGTCGTCCAGCGAGACGAGGACCTGTCCGGCCGTGACGTGATCCCCGTCGCGGACATGCAGCGCGTGGACGATGCCGCCTTCCTGATGCTGGACCACGCGGCGGCTCAGGTCGGTCTTGAAGACGCCTTCCGCGACCGCACTGGAGGCGAGCGGGGCGGTCATGGCCCAGCCGGCGAAGAGCGCCGTGCTGACTGCGCCGACGGCAGCGCCCATCCATCCCAGGCGGACGGCCTGACGTTCATGACGGGTGTTTCCGGTAGCGGTGCGACGGGTGCTCATGCGGCCTCCACGACTTGCAGGGGTTTCTTCACGCCGAAGCGCTCGACGGTGCCGTCGCGGAGGATCAGGACCTTGTCCGCGTGCTCCACGATCGGCATGCGCTGGGTGACGATCACGGTGCTTATGCGTCGGCTTCGCAGCGCATCGATCACCCGGATGAGGGCTTCTTCGCCCGCGGCATCGAGGCTGGCGTTCGGTTCGTCGAGCACGACCAGCTTGGGTGCGCAGAAGAGGGCACGGGCAAGAGCCACGCGCTGGCGCTGTCCGCCGGACAGGCGGGCGCCGGCCTCGCCGACATCGGTCTCGTAGTCACGGGGAAGCCGGGCGATGAGGTCGTCGCATTGCGCCAGACGCGCCGCCTCCACGACGGACTCGGACGGAGCTTCGGAGAAGCGCGCGATGTTCTGGGCCACCGTGCCGCACACGAGCTGCACATCCTGCGGGCAGTAGCCGATGTGGGGACCGAGGGCTTCGCGCCGCCAGTTGCCGATGTGCACGCCATCCAGGCGGACCGTGCCCGCAGCCGGCGTCCACAACCCGACCAGGAGACGTGCGAGCGTCGACTTGCCCGATCCGCTCGCGCCGATCACGGCGAGGACTTCTCCCGGCTCGACGGTGAACGAGACGTCCTTCAGCGTGGGGGCCGCGTCGGGCGAGGGGCGGAAGTACAACCCCTGGACTTCGAGGCGTCCTTCCGGCGCCGATAACGCGAATCCATCGGCTTGAGCTTCTGCCGGATCGGCGCCTTCGGCGAGGCGTTGCCAGGCGGCGCGGGCTTCGGAGATCGACTTCCAATTGCCCGTGATGCTTTCGAGCGGGGCCAGCATCCGGCCCAGCAGGATGGTCGAGGCGATGGTGATGCCTGGCGACGAGTGCTGCTCGATGACCAGCCAGGCGCCCGCCCCGAGCATCACGATCTGCAGCAGCTGACGCAGGAAGCGGCTGAACGCCGCGAAGCCGCCCGCCACCCCGGCGGCGGATCGGGCGTGGTCGAGGCCTTCGGTGTGGTCCCGAAGCCACGCCGCCGCGATGGCCGGCGCCATGCCGTGGGCGCCGACCGCTTCGGCGGCCTGCAGGCTTGATTGCACGAACTGGCCGGCGCGGGCGGCGGCTTCGCGGGACTGCGCCGCGGCCGTGGCGCTCAGTCGGTCGGAGAGCCAGGCGATCAGCACGAACACGAGGGCGGACATCCCGGCGATCAACCCCAGCGTCGGGTGGAACAGGGTGATGAGCGCGCCATAGACCAGAATCCACGGGGCATCGAACAACGCGTGAATCGCGGGCCCCGACAGGAACGACCGGATGGACGCCAGGTCGCGCAACTGGCCGAGGTCGGCTCGCCGGGTGGGATCCGACGCGTTCGCGAGAAGACGCTGCAAGGTCGGCGACGCGTAGCGCTCATCGAGATGCCCGGCAGCCTGCGCCAGCACGCGCTGACGCAGCACGTCCAGCGCAAACCCCGTCACGAGCCACAGCGTCGCGATCGCCGCCAGAAGCCCCAGCGTGTCGAGACTCCGGCTCGCGAAGACCCGGTCGAACACCTGCAGCATGAACAGCGACGGCACCAGGAGGATCAGGTTGATCGCCAGGCTGAATCCGGATGCCAGGAGAAGAAATCGGCGGAACACCTGCCACAGCATTTTCATTTTCGAGCGTCTCCCTCGGTAAGGTGGGGCGCGCAGTGGTTGCGCTACACCCGACAAGACGCGGGGATGACGGCGGAATCAGGAGGTCGCTACGGATTTATCTGCAGGGGTGGGCAGCGCCTGACTCGGGACTCCGGCTGCCGTCTGTCCTGTTACCTGGCCGCCGCGCGAGATCGCCCGGCAGCGCGGACAACGGACATACTCCAAGGAGACCTCGACATGCAGACAAGGAATCGCAAGGACAGCGCATTCGCTGGCGCTCTCTCAGCCGTGCTGGCAGTACTGGGAGGATTCGGCGGTTACGCCGTGGGTGCGGGGAATCCCGCGGTGGGAGCCTGGTTCGGCGCGCTGGTGGGATTGACGCTCGGCCATCTGGCAGGACGGGCGGTGGCTGCAGCCGCCGTCTCGAGCGTGCAGGTGACGATCGGTGTCATCGGCATCGGTCTGGTCGGACTGCGACTGGGCGCGATGTTCGGCCTCGTCGGCATCTGACTTTCGTCATACCGCCGCGCGCAGGCGCAAGCGTCTTGGCGCCCGTCAAGGCGCCTTCACGGTGCGCCAGCCGTAGACCCACATGGTCAGATCGCGCTTCGGACGGCCGATGCCGCGAGTGAGCCCGCCGTCGGGAGGCGCCTCGCCCATGGCCTGGGAGAGCATGTCGCCGCCATCGTCGCCGAGGCTTCGGGTCCGCGCGGTCGAAGAGGAGGGCGGCGCATCTTCGGCCAGATAGCGGAAATCGCTGCCCAGCGAGCCTGCTCCGGGGGCGCGGCGAGTGGCGAGGATCACCAGGCGCTCGACGCCCGGCACTTCGTCGCTCAGGTCGAATCCGCGCCCGATCTGGCGTCGCGGCGTCTGCCCGGGAAGATGATTGTCCGGTTCGTCCTGAGTCGGAAACACCGCGTGCAGGCGCTGGTGGGGGTCCATCGCGAAGATCGTGATGTCCACCCCGACGCGCTCGCCGTTCTCCGCGAACACGAAGATCTCGTCGCCGGCGCCGAGGGACGGCAGCGCGCTCGCGTCGAGCGTCACCAGTTGCTTCGACCCGGCTCGGCGTACGACGACCCAGGTGCGGATCTTCGTCGTGGCGGCATCCGGCGCGTGCTGATTGGCGACGCGCAGCAGGTTGACCGCCTTCGCCGCGCGATGGAGCTGGAGCCGCAGGTCGTCGGCAAACGCGCCGAGTGCCGCAGCCGAGGCGCCTGCCCGCGGGATGTCGACGGAAGGCGTGGCGTCCGCGCCGGCAACCACCAGCGGAGAGGCCTGTGCGCGGACGAACACCTTGCCGGAAGCCACCAGGACTTCCAGCTCCGCGGAGTCACTCTCTTCGACCCAGAGCAACCGCGGACCGCGGCCTGGATTCGTGCGCAGGCTCGCCAGTGTGTCGCGGATCTCGGGACGCACGGCACGCGCACGCCCTTCGGTATCCCGCTCGACGCGTACCGCCGCGCGGACCTGAAACTGGGGATTCGCATCGACGAGGCGGGCGAACAGGCCATCCGCCAACGGCAGCGAGGACGCGGGAAGCGCCTTGCCGTCGCGATCGATCGGGATGAGCCGCGCACGAGTGGCGGACACATTGGCCGCCCGCGCGAACGCGACCGCGTCGTCGGGGGAAGCCATCGGCCCGCGGAGCAGCGCGAAGCGCGCGCCTTCGTCGAACAGGCTCAGCACGCCGGCGTCGATCCATGGCGTGCCGTCCTCGACGTGCACTGGCCACTGCCGGATACGCGGGACGGCGGCGTCGCCGAACAGCGGAACATCGAGATCGCCCTCGAAGGTCGGCACGCCGGCCTCCGCCATGGCCAGCGCGCCATAGCGCTGCTGGATGAACTCGCCGAGCTGTCGGTACGTGACGCCCGGAAAGCTGCGCAGGCCTTCCACCAGCACGTAAGTGAACAGGCCGTAGACGTCCTGCAGCAGACTTGGACGGAACTCCGCCGTGGTGCTTTGCGCGGAAGTGGCGAAGAAGGCCACCGAACGGGTCTGGCCGGCTACCTCCAGGGACCGCTTGCGTGACGCCGGGATCGGATCGGCGGCGCCCCGGGGCGCCAGCGGAATGCCGAGTTCGCGTGCCGTGAGGCCGCGGGCGGCGATGGACCCTCGCGTCATCGAGCCCGAGTGGCAGGTGTCGAACACGCTCCATACGCCGGCCCCGCGGGCTGCGGCCCGCTGCAGACGTACCGCAATCTCGTCGTCGGTGATGGCGTTGCGGACGGTGCGCGTAGCGGTGTCCCACAGCCCGGCATCGCGCGGGAGGAACACCTCGTCCATGCCGTCGGCCTCCTGGCCCGGGTCGCGCTCGGGCTGCTGCGCGCCGTGTCCGGAGAAATGCACGAAGAGAAAGTCACCTGGTTGCAGCCGGTTCACCAGTTCGTCGAACGCCGCGAGAATGGCGGCGCGAGAGGGTTGCGGTGCGGCGGGCAGACCCTGGACCCCGTCGGCTACGACGCGCAGGTTCGCGGCGGGAAAGCCCAGTTGCCGCAGCGTATCCGCCAGCAGGCGGACGTCGTTGCGCGGGCCCTTGAGATCCTTGCCGGCGAGCCCCTGCTGGCGAAGACCCGGGTACTCGCTGACGCCCACGAGGAGGGCATAGCGCTCCACCGCCAGCGCGGGCGCGCTGCCCAGCAGGAGAACGACGATACACAGCAGGCGACGGATCACGAGCATGGGGCAACCAGCTCCCGCATCACAAGATGGCGCCCCGACTATACCAAGCGAGACGCTGGCATCGCTCGATCCTGACGGGCAGCCCCTTCCGACGTCTCCTCCATCGAAGCCTGGCCGAGCGAGCGCGGGGTGCTAGCATCCCCCGGAAGCCGGCGTCGGCCACAACAAGAGAGAGTCCGTTATGCGATTTTTCCGCCTTCTGCTGTTGTTCGTTCTCTTGACGCTGGTCACGGCACCCTACGCCAGTGCGGCCAGGCTCGCCCTCGTGATCGGTAACGACAGCTACCGCGTCATTTCCGCGCTGAAGAACGCGAAGGCCGACGCCATGGCGATGGCGGCCGAGCTGGAGCGTTCCGGGTTTGCGGTGATGATGGCCCTGGATCAGGACCGCAACGGCATCAACGCGGCGGTCCGTAACTTCGAGGCGACGGTCAGCGGCGGCGACGAAGTTGTCGTGTTCTACGCCGGCCACGCCGTGGAACTCGGCGGCATCAACTACCTGCTGCCCGTGGACATCCGCGGCGACAGCGACCGGCAGGTCCAGGACGACGCCCTGCCGATGCAGAAGATCTCCGAAGGGCTCACCGCGCAGCGCCCGCGCTTCACGCTGCTCATCATCGATGCGTGCCGCGACAACCCGTTCAAGGGCCAGGGTCGCAATGTCGCCACCCGTGGGCTGGCGCCCGCCACCCTCACCGCCGGGCAGATGATCGTCTACTCGGCCGGCGCCGGGCAGCGTGCCCTGGACCGGCTGAGCGACAGCGACGCCGCGCCCAACAGTGTGTTCACGCGCGTGTTCCTCGAAGAGATGGCCGTGCCCGGCGTGAAGGTCCGCGATGTGGTCACCAGCGTGCGCAAGCGCGTGTTCAGCCTCGCCAAGAAGGTGAATCACGACCAGCTGCCGGCCGTGTACGACTCGGCACTGGAGGACTTCGTGTTTCGCGGCGGCCAGGCGGTTGCCGCTTCGAAGCCCACGGCGGTGCCGCCGCCAGCTTCGCAGCCCGTACCCGTGAAGAGCGACCCCGTGCCGGCCGCACCGATGCCCGAACCGACACCCACGCCGAACGGTTTCCGCGACTGCGACGACTGCCCCGAGATGATCACTCTGCCCGCCGGCGTCTTCCAGATGGGCAGCGCCGCCAGCCGGGGTCGCAAGGAGGAGATGCCGATCCGCTCGGTTCAGGTCGGCGCCGTCGCCATGGGCCGCTTCGAGATCACGCAGAAGCAGTGGGTCGCCTTCATGGGCCGCAACCCCAGCGCCGCAAGCCGTTGCGGCGACGAGTGCCCGGTGGAGCGCGTGAGCTGGGACGAAGTGAAGATGTTCATCGGCAAGCTGAACCGGAAGCTCGTCGGCCGCGAGGAAGGGCCCTATCGCCTCCCGACGGAAGCCGAGTGGGAGTACGCCTGCCGCGCCGGGACCGACCGCGAGTTCTGCGGCAGCGATACGGCCGACTACGCCGGATGGTTCACGCAGAACAGCCAGCGCCGCACCCAGACCGTCGGCGGCAAGCAGGCGAATGCCTGGGGGCTGCACGACATGACCGGCAATGTTTGGGAATGGACAGAGGACTGCTGGCACGGCAACTTCGACGGCGCGCCGCGTGATGCTTCCGCCTGGGTCGAGTACGGCTGCCGGGGTCGCGTGATCCGCGGCGGGTCGGCGAGCGATGCCGCGGTGTGGGTGCGTGCGGCAGCACGCCGGAACGCGTCGCCCTCGGCGCGTCCGGGGAACGTCGGGTTCCGGGTGGTGAAGACGGTGCCTTGACTCCACGGCATCATTGACTCGTTCTGACCGAATAAACCGACGCCTAACGCGTGCACGACCGCAACTCAGACCATGCGCCTCACAGTTCGCCTGCTCTTTGCTCTCCTGACACTGTCCGTGGCGTTGATCGCCACCCCTCACGCCTTCGCCGAACGCCGCGCCCTCGTCATCGGCAACGATGCCTACGTGAGCGTCGACCCGCTCCGCAATGCCGTCGCGGACGCCAAGGCGATGGCCAGGGCGCTGGAGAAGGTCGGCTTCAAGGTCGCGCCGCCGGTGCTCAATGCCGACCGCGAGCGCATGCTCGATGCCATTTCCCGCTTTCCGGAGACCCTCGGTGGCAGTGATGAGGCGGTCGTGTTCTACGCCGGTCACGCAGTCGAGATCAAGGGTGTGAACTACCTGCTGCCGGTGGACATCCGCGGCGACAACGAGCGGAACGTGCAATTCAATGCCGTGCCGCTCAACTATCTGCTGTCCAGCGTGGCGGATCAGCGGCCCAAGTTCTCTCTGATGGTCATCGACGCCTGCCGAGACAACCCGTTCAAGGGCAATGGCCGCAACGTAGGGACCCGCGGGCTCGTGCCGGCCGCCGCCGCGGCGCAAGGGCAGATGGTGATGTACTCGGCGAGCGAGGGGCAGAAGGCGCTGGACCGGCTCGGGCCGGACGACAAATCCCCCAACGGCGTCTTCACGCGGGTCTTCGTGAAGGCGATCGAGGAGGAGGGCGTGCACGCGGGAGAACTGATGGAACGCGTTAAGGAGGAGGTCCATCGCCTCGCGCAGAGCGTGCAGCACGAGCAGTTGCCGGCGTTCTACAACGCCGCTGTCGGCCGGTTCTACTTCAAGGGGCCGGGTGGTGGTGTTCGCAAGGCCGATGACTCTGCGGCGCGCGGAGACGCCGACGCCGCAGCCTTCGACGCTGCCAAGTCGGCCGATGTCCCCGAGGCATACCAGGCCTACCTGGATGCTTTCCCCAAGGGCCGCTTCGTTGCAGCTGCGCGGATCCGCATCGCGGCGCTGCGCAAAGGGGCGGCGCCCGTCGCTTCGCCATCGGTTCCGGAAGAGGCCAAACCCGGCCGCGAGTTCGAGGACTGCGGCGGCTGTCCGAAGATGGTGATGATCCAGGGCGGGAACTTCGATATGGGGTCACCCGCGGACGAGCCCGATCGGCAGGAGCGGGAAGGCCCGCAGCGGACGGTTCAGATTGCGGCCTTCGCAATGGGCAAGACGGAAGTGACGCGCGGCGAATACCGGCGATTCGCGCGGGACACCGGCCGGTCGGCGAACGGGTGCTACGAGTACGACGGCAAGGACTGGAAGCTGAACCGGGCCCTCGGCTGGGAGAATCCCGGCTACGAACAGTTCGACGACCACCCGGTCGTTTGCGTCGACTGGGATGACGTGCAGGCGTACGTGCAGTGGCTGTCGAAGCGCAGCGGTCAGACCTACCGGCTGGCGAGCGAGGCGGAGTGGGAGTACGCCGCGCGCGCGGGGAAGTCGACCGTCCGTCACTGGGGGGATGGCGAGAACGAAGGTTGCCGATTCGCCAATGGCGCGGATCAGTCGGCCAGGCGGAAATTCAACTGGGGACTGCCCCTTTTCGCGTGCGACGACGGCTTCGCGCACACCGCGCCGGCGGGCAGCTACCGGGCCAACGACTTCGGGTTGCACGACATGCTGGGCAACGTGTGGGAGTGGACCGAGGACTGCTGGAACGAGACCTACCGCAGCGCCCCGTCCGGCGGCTCACCCTGGACAGACGGGGACTGCTCCCGCCGGGTGGTGCGCGGCGGTTCGTGGGTCAACGATCCCGCGTATGTGCGCTCCGCCAACCGGGACTGGAATCGCACATTGATCCGGAACAAGCACCTCGGATTCCGGGTGGTCAGGACGATGCCCTGAGGCAAGGGTGTCCAGACGACAGGGGCCCTATCGCAGTACCACCCGCGCCGGGACCATGACCTTCCCCTGCGAAACCTGCCCCATGAGGACCGCCCCTTCGCCAAGGCGCAGTCGCACGATCCAGTTGTAGTCCTGAATGCGGACTTCCAGGCCGCTGACCGTCCCGATGATGTTGCCTTGAGGACTGAAATCGCCGGTCGAGAGGCTCTTCGTGCCGACGAAGACGGGGTGCTTGAGGGCGTAACTCGCGATGAGAGCCTGCTCCGCATCGTCTACATTCTCAGGCGGGATCAGTTCCACCACGAACTGCTTCATGCTGAGCAGGCGGTGCTTGAGCGCGAGCGCGCGCATGGTCTGATCGGCGCTGCCGAAGGCGATTTCGTAGCCCACTTCACGCATCGCCGCATCGCACGAAGTCAGTGTGGCATCCAGCGCAGCCAGTCGTACCGTCGCATCCGGGTCCTTCAGTAACTCGCGCATGGTTTGGATGGACTTGGCCCGCTCGCGGATGGTCTCGGGGGTGAGCTTCGTCGGCCGGCTCTCCTCCTTGGCGCAAGGGTCCGTCTGTGCAACTGCAGGCGAGCCGACAAAGGTCGCGGCGGCCAGGACGACGGCGGTACCCAGAAGGCTCAGATGCGATTTCATTGGCAGTCCCCGAAAGAGTTTCACTGGTTCTGGTGAGGCTGAGTCAGGCAAGTCACGCAGACCTCGCGCCCGATCTGCCTTCCCGAGACAAGACGCATGAAGACGCCCACTGTCAGGATGCCGTGCGAGTTTCGGCATGTCCGGCGCCGATGCTACGATCCCGCCAGGGCGAACCCATTGTGCGGCGAACAAGGCCTTACCGGCAATGGTCGGAACTCTCATGGCCGTCGGTTGCTGGGGCGTCGATGCGATGACTCCTGACGCTTCGGATGCGACGGCGTCTATCCATGGAGAGGTCCAGCCGAAGTCCTGCGCTGCGGCAGATGGCGATGTTTTCCGATTTTTGTGTCACCGGGGAGGCGTGTTGAACTCTAGTCGAGCATGGTTGGCGGGTCGGAGTGCGAGCCGGATCCTGCTCCGGAATGCTTTCGCCTGGCGTGGATGGCGGGCCGCGTTTCTTGCCGGTCTCTTCGTGATGCTCGCCGCTCCGGCGCAGGCCGCCCGTCTGGCCCTGGTCATGGGCAACAACGACTACACCTTTGTGAAGCCGTCGCTGCTGAACGCCGTGCAGGACGCCAGGGACTTCGGCCGCGCCCTCAAGGAGGGCGGATTCGACGAGGTCGTCGTGGCCGTCAACCTCACGCGTGACCAGATGAACGAGCAGGTGCGCCAGCTTCTCGGTCGCGTAGCCGGCGGCGACGAGGTCGTCGTGTACTTCGCGGGCCACGGCGTGCAGTTGAGCGGCGTGAGCTTCCTGCTCCCGGTCGATGTGCGCGACAACGATGCCATGCAGGTGCGCGACGATGCGTTTCCGCTGCACCGGCTTCTCGAAGACCTCGCGGAGAAGCAGCCACGGTTCACGCTCGTCATCGTGGATGCCTGTCGCGACAATCCCTTCGGCGGGAAGATGCGCGCGGCCGGAACGCGGGGCCTCGCGCCGACGTCCCCGGCCGAAGGTCAGATGGTCGTCTACTCGGCAGGAGCGAATCAGCGCGCGCTCGACCGCCTCGGCGATCGGGACAACTCGCCCAACGGGGTCTTCATGCGCGTGTGGCTGGAACAGATGCGAAATCCTGGTGTACCGGTGCACGACGTGGTTCGCTCCGTGCGCCAGGAAGTCCGGCGGCTCGCGCAGAGTGTCGGGCACACGCAGGTGCCGGCTATGTACGACCAGTCGGTCGGGTCGTTTCCCCTCTGGATGGCGGCGGCGCCTTCGAAGTCGCCGCCGCCGACACCAGCGCCAACGCAAAAGGCCACGCCGCAGCCTGCTCCGCCACCACCGCCGCCCACGGCTCAACCGGCTCCGACTCCTCTGGGCAAGACTTGGCGCGACTGCGAGAGCTGCCCGGAACTCGTGGTGATTCCCGCCGGCGAGTTCGAGATGGGCAGTCCGGAAGGCGAGGGCGACGATGACGAACACCCGGCCCACGGTGTCCGCATACGATCCTTCGCCCTGGGCAAGTTCGAGGTCACGCAAGGCCAATGGCGGGCGCTGATGGGCACGAGCCCCAGCGAGTTCAAGGACTGTGGCGACGACTGCCCCGTGGACCGCGTGAGCTGGGAGGACGCCAGGGCGTACATCGCGAAGCTCAACAAGAAGGTGTCCGGCAGCACGAGCGGTCCGTACCGCCTGCCAAGCGAAGCTGAATGGGAGTACGCCTGCCGCGGCGGCCGGCGGCAGACCTACTGCGGCAGTGACAATCCGGACACGGCCGGGTGGTACAGCGCCAACAGTTCGGACCGCACCCAGAAGGTGGGCCGCAAACCGGCCAACGGCTTCGGCGTGCACGACATGAGCGGCAGCGTGCCGGAGTGGGTGGAGGACTGCTGGAACTGGCACTACCGCGGCGCGCCGCAGGACGGGAGCGCGTGGACGACCGGCGAGTGCACCCGGCGCGTGGCACGGGGCGGCGGCTGGTTCCATCAGGCGCCGTACTTGCGCGCCGCCGACCGCACGGGGGACCAGCCGGCGAATCGCGACCTGTACTGGGGATTCCGGGTGGCCCGGTCGCTGCCTTGACCCAGGACCTGCGCCCCGTCGTTGCCGTAAGAAATTCCACGACCCACAGTCCCATTGCTCAAAACCCGTAGCCCGGACTTGGTCCGGGGTGGCCCCGCCGGCACTGCCCCGGGATAGCCCGGGCTACGAGATCTGCTCGAGTCCCGTAGCCCGGACTTCGTCCGGGATAGACCCGCCGGCAAAGCCCCGGGCATGGCCCGGGCTACAAAGTCTCGCCGCGCCATCTGCCTCGCCGATATTCCGGCGCGCGCCTCCCGCGTCACATTCAATTCACGGCATCCTGACAATCCGTCCGCTTCAGCGTCATCCCGGGTATGGAGCGGCATCTTCCGCTCCTGGATACCCCAGGCAACTGATACAGGAGAAGGCGGACATGTGGAAACGTGCAGTGGTGCTGGCCAGTGTGGCCGCGGTCATGACCGGCTGCGGGATGTTCGGCAAGGACAAGGACGGCGGCTTGCGCGCCTCGGCGGAGTGCGTGTTCCCCGATGCGCCGCAGGAGGCTGCGCCGGGCTGGGTGTGTGACGCCCCCGTGGAAGGCGTAGCCGTCTCGGCGGTCGGTGCCTACGAGAAGACCGGCGCGGGCGTGTCCTTTCAGAAGGACCAGGCCATGGCGGACGCCCGGGTGAAGCTCGCACAGCAGATGAAGGTCCATGTGAACAACATGGTGAAGCAGTACGTGGAGACCACCGGCGCGGCGTCGTCGGAAACGGTCGACAAGGTGAACACGAGTGTCTCCAAGCTCATCACCTCCGAGACGATCTCGGGCTCCACGGCATTCCGCAATGCGATCAGCGGCAAGGGCACGATGTACGTTCTGGTCGGACTCGACCCCACGGTCGCGCGTCAGGCGACCGAGAAGGCGCTCAAGTCGAGCATGAACAGCGACGCCGCCCTGTGGCAGCAGTTCAAGGCGAAGAAGGCCCAGGACGAACTGGCGGCCGAGATCGCGAAGGGTGTCGCGGGTCAGTGATCGCCGGTCAAGTGTCGGAACCGGGGCGGCGTGCGATCATCACGCCGTCCTCTCCTGGAATTCGACGAAGGGTCACGAGATGAACCACGGAACGAAGATCGGCCGTATGCGGAACTGGCTGGCTGCCTTGGCGGCTCTCGCCAGTGTGCTGATGGTGGCACCGTTCGCCCATGCCCTGGAGGGGCGCGGCTACGGCGCCAGTGTCGACGAGGCACGGCAGCGAGCCGCGGCCGATCTCGTCGGAACGATCCAGACCCGTGTGCTTTCCGTGGTGGAATCGTGCACCCAGGTCGCGGGCCGCAGGGCAGAGGACTGCGGCTCCCGGGTGCTCAAGCGCACGGAGGCCAACCTGCCCATGCTGGGGCTGCGCTACGACAGCATTCCCGGCGACGGCGAGCGACATGGCGCCCGCGCCGTACTCGACCCGAAGACTGCGGTGCCCCTCTACCGCCGCAAGCTGGCCGACCTGCTCGCGGAATTCGACGCCGCGAAGAATGCCTTGCCGACCGTGAAGGATCCCAGACAGCGGCATGCCATGCTTTCCGAACAACTCGCCCGACTGCGCGCGATCACGGACCATCGCCTCGTGGCCGTGGCGCTGGGGGAGCCCTCCGAAGAGGCCCCCGCCACCGAAACTGCCTTGCTGCGGGAAATCGAAGGTCTCGAGCAATCGGTCGATTCGCTCGCGCTGGCGGCGCGCGTGCTCTTCCGCGACGTGAAGGGATATCTCGCGAGCCTCGACCCCATCGTCGCCCCGGACAGCGAGGAGACGACGACCTTCGGGGACGCGCTGGGCAAGGCACTCCGTGCCGAGGCCTCGGGCCGAGGCGGCAAGATGCTGTCGGGCAAGGCGGAGTATCGCGTCCTGCCGGAAGGGCTGGTCGACGTATCGCTCGAACTGCTCAATGTTCCCGAAGGTGATGTTGCGGCGGTACGCACGGTCCGTCTGCTGCCGGCCGCCTACGCCGGGTACGAGGTCAACCCGCGCGCACCCAGCTTCGAGCGCCTGCTGCGCGAAGGCGCGGCGGAATCCGGCGCCCTCAAGGTGGAAGTCACGACGACGAAGGGCGGACGGGATCTCCTGTTCCGCAACGGCGAGCCGGTGACCCTGCTGATCCGGTCCAACACGGCAGCCTTCTACTACGTCGTCGGACACACGATGGTCGACGGACAGCAGTTCTCGTATCTCCTCCCGTTGCACGGTGAGCCGGGCGGAGGAGGGCGGCCCGAGAACTGGGAAACCGACAGCGCGCCCTTCATCCAGTACATCCCGCCCGACAAGGTGAACCACCATCTTCCCGTGGCCAATGGCGGCTTCGTGGTTCAGGCGCCCTTCGGCGTGGAGCACATCCAGGTGATCGCTGCGACGCGGCGCCCGGCCGGTCTGCCGCAGCGCCGATGGAATCGCTTAAGCGGCTACTACGAGATCGTGGGCAGCGTGGGCAACGTGACCCAGGGTCTGGCGCTGACGCGCGGCGTGAAGCCCAAGGCCGACAAGGAAGTTGCCGTATCGGAAGGGACGCTGTCGTTCACGACGATGCCGCGGTAACGAAAGCTATCGCGCGCATCTCTCACGAGTCCGAGTCACTCATCGCCGCGCGGATCGCTCGTGCGTTCCGAGGGGGTTTCCGACGGAAGGTGTGGGCGGATGGCACGGCAATCACACACCCGATTGAACTCGTGGCTCAGTGCGGCCCGGTGCGAGCAGGACGTGGCGTCTTGCAGGTCGGGTATGCGGAGGGTGTCGGTCGTCATGTTGTCCTCGTCTCGGTAACTCGCGGCAAATCGCCGCGCTCGAAGAAGAAGACGGGAAGCTTGGGTCGCTATCAGGTGCGCGACGCATACGTTCGCGGCCGAAGCGGCATGTTGCTATCGCAGGCGCTGGGTGCTTCTTCGGGCGTCATGGATGCTTGATCTCATCCCGAGCCACGCCCCGACGCCGCCGATCTCGTGACCTCGCGACCGGCGGGAATGGGCGTCAGCGCTTCTGGAACTGGATGGTGAAGCTGGAACTGGTGGTCGCGGGCACCTGGTAGCGTTCGAGTACCTGATCGACCGGGTCGCCATCGTGCAGGATGCCCGGCACTTCGACTATCAAGCGTGCACTCCCGGGGGGCTCCCCTGGCAACTCGACCTTCGTCTTCACGCCGACGCCCCTGAGGTCCTCGGCCAGCGCATCGGCCGTCTGTGCGGGATCGTCGACGATGACCGCGGGCAAGGTCTCGCGTCCGCCCCGGGTACCCACCATCATCGGTGGCAGGAACACTGCGAGCAACGCCGCGATGCCGACAGCCACGGCCGAAAGGCTCGCCCAGAACTTTCCGACGCGGCGCCTCGGTTCGCCGGCACCACCATGCAGCGGCGCTGCGGGCATGAGGCCCTCGGAGGTCGCCTTGGCGGCGAGACGGGCCCAGCTGGCCGCGACGTCGACACCCTCCGCCTCGCTCAAGGATGACTGCTCCTCCCGAGCCTCTTCGAGAACGGCACGGGTTCTCGCGGCATCTGCGCGGATGTGGTCGGGGGCGTCGGGGACATCCTCACCGCCCAGCAGCGCGACCCAGTGCTGATGGTCCTTCTTCATGCCCGTTCTCCTCGCGCCGTGCTCATGAGCAGTCCGGTGTTTCGCAATACTGCAGGCAGTACTTCTCCCGCTTCTTGCGAAGCTGCGAGAGCTTTTCGCGGGCTGCGCCGGGCGACGCACATCGCAGCAGCGCCTGCACCTCTTCCGTGGACAGCCCATCGATCACGTAGGTCATCAGAACGTCCGCCTCCACGGGGTAGTCCTTCTCGAACGCTGCCCAGGCACGCTTGGCGCAGAGCGTGACGATACGGAAGGCCTCGTCGGCGTCGAAGCGCGCGCGCCCGTGCTCGACGTCTTCCACCTCATCGGGCATGTCTGCGGTCAGTCCGCCCGATGGAGGACGCGCACTGCCCGCCGTTTCGCCCGGTGCAGAGGCATCGTCGTTTTCGGCCTCGGCGGCGTCTTCCTCCGCCTCCTGACCGGGATGCCACGTCCCGAGGGCTTCGAAGTGGTCGGCGATGAGGCTCGATGCCACGCGGTTCATGTAGTGGATGGGCGGCGTCCTGCCGTCGAGCTTTTCGCAGTAGCGCCAGAGGCGGAGAAAGACTTCGGCGGCGTATTCTTCGGCCTCGCCCCGGCTGATCCGCTTGGCCAGGAAGCGGCCGGTCAGTTCGCGGTAGTGCGTCTCGTGCAGTTCCTGGAACACCCTCGCGCGTTCCTGCGGCGAGCCGCGAACGCGTCGATGGAATTCCTCGCCTGACATCTTGTTCTTGGTCATGCCGTCTTCGTGTTCGGGTCGCGGGCAGTGAGGAACTATATCGTGAGACGAGCCCGTCGGCGCGCCCGCGGCGTTGCCCGGGGTTCGGATCGAAGCTGCCCGACGCGCGAAATGCGCACGGATCGGGCGGGTCGGCGGCCTCGCCATCCGGCGGCAGCGGCGGCTGGAGGGCGCCGGATGGCGCCCCGGTACCACGATGCAGCAGGAGAGCGAGCAAACAGGTCGCGCAGTTCACGGAAAGCCCGCAGTTCACGGAAATCCAATTCCCTCGAAGTCGGTGCCCGCGCCTCGAATCGGTCAGGCTTCAGCGAACAAGACAGACCGCATCGCCAATCGTCAGGACCCCGCCGGGGACCGTGCCACCGATCGCATGATCCCTTACACTCGGCCAACCAACATCTCAGGCCGCGCGAAATGCCCACTGTCTCCACCCCCGATGGGGTCAGGCTCCACTACGAGGACTGCGGTTCGGGTCTGCCCATCGTGTTCGTCCACGAATTCGCGGGAGACGGCCGCAGTTGGGCGCCGCAAGTGCACCACTTCTCCCGGCGCTACCGCTGCATCACCTACAGCGCCCGCGGCTATCCGCCCTCCGACGTGCCGCCGTCGTCCGACGCGTACTCCCAGGACGCTGCGCGCGACGACATTCTCGCGGTGATGGACGGCCTCGGGATCGAACGGGCCCACGTGGTGGGCTTGTCAATGGGCGCCTTTGCCACTCTGCACTTCACGATGCGCTATCCACACAGGGTGATCGGTGCGGTGGTGGCGGGGTGCGGCTACGGCGCGCATCCCGACGAATACGCCGAGTTCCAGGCCGCAGCCCAGGTCAACGCCAGAGTCATGCTCGAGCAGGGCATGGCGCACATGGCCGCGACGTACGGGCATGGTCCCGCGCGCCTGCAGTTTCGCGACAAGGACCCCGAGGGCTTCGCCACTTTCGTCCGGCAGTTCGCCGAACACTCCGCGCTGGGCTCGGCCAACACGATGCTGGGCTACCAGGGCCGGCGTCCGTCGCTCTATTCGCTGAAGGACGCGATGGCCGGCATCGAGACGCCGTTGCTGGTCGTGGCCGGCGATGAGGACGATTCGACGCTGGAGCCTTCCCTGATGATGAAGCGCACGATCCGCTCCGCCGGTCTCGTGATGCTGCCCCAGAGCGGCCATGTGCTGAATCTGGAGGAGCCTGCCTTGTTCAACCAGGTGGTGGAGGAATTCTTCCATCAGGTCGAGCGCGATCGCTGGGTCGTGCGCCCCCGATGACCATGGCAGCGCTTGCCCATCTCAAGGTCCTCGACCTCACCCGCGTGCGGGCCGGCCCCACGTGCGTGAAGCAGTTCGCGGACTGGGGCGCCGATGTCATCAAGGTGGAGATTCCCGGCGACGAGGACGACGGGTTCGGTGCCCGCCGCGGATCGGACTTCCAGAATCTGCATCGCAACAAGCGCTCGCTCACGCTCAATCTCAAGGACCCGCGCGGCGTCGACATCCTGAAGCGGCTGGTGCGGCAGTCCGACGTGCTGGTGGAGAACTATCGCCCGGACGTGAAGCACAAGCTGGGCATCGACTACGACACGCTCTCCCGCGAAAACCCGCGGCTCGTGTACGCGAGCATCTCGGGTTTCGGGGAGACCGGGCCGTATCGCACGCGGGCCGGCTTCGACCAGATCGCGCAGGGCATGGGCGGACTGATGGCCGTCACAGGACTGCCCGGACAAGGCCCTGTCCGCGCCGGCATCCCGGTCGCGGATCTGAGTGCCGGCCTGTTTGCTGCACTGGGCATCCTGATCGCGCTGCAGGAGCGTGCCGTGTCCGGAAAGGGGCAGTGGGTTCAGAGCTCCTTGCTGTCCTCGATGATCGCGATGATGGATTTCCAGGCGGCACGCTGGCTCGTGGAAGGCGAGATTCCCGAGCAGGCAGGCAACGATCATCCGACGTCGATTCCGACGGGCGTGTTTCCGACGACGGACGGGCATGTGAACATCGCGGCAAGCGGCACGGTGATCTTCGGTCGGCTGTGCAAGGCGCTGGACATGGAGGACGTCGCCACGCGTCCCGAGTTCGTCACGGCCGATCTCCGCTCCGCGAATCGCGTCGAACTGAATGCCCTGATCGCGGCGCGCACGCGCGAACTGAGTTCGACCGAGCTGATGCAACGGCTCAATGAAGCCGGTGTGCCGTCCGGCCCGATCAATCGGATGGATGCCGTGTTCGACGATCCGCAGGTGCGCCATCTCGGCATGGCCGTGCCCGTGCCGGGGAGCGACGGTGGCAACATCGATCTGGTGGGCCCGGCGTTCTCGCTTTCGCGAACACCGGCCACCATGAGGCGGGCCATGGGTGCGGCGGGAGAGCATTCCAACGAAGTGCTGCGGGAGCTCGGTCTTGGCGCCGACGAGATCGCCGGGCTGCGCAACGACAAGGTCATTTGAGGAGACATGCGGTGAGTCGAGGACAAGTCAGGGTGGAACGGGAGGGGCCCATCGGGCGCCTGGTGCTCGACAATCCGGAACGGCGCAACGCGCTCAGCGCCGACATGTGGCGCGCGATCCCGATCGCGATGCGCGACTTCGACGCGGATCCGGCCATTCGCTGCGTGGTCGTGCGAGGGGAGGGCACCGTCGCATTTGCAGCAGGCGCGGACATCTCCGAGTTCGAATCGCAGCGTTCCAGCGAAGATGCGGTGCGCGCCTACGAGCAACTGCTGAACGACGCCCACCACGCGCTGGAACACTCGCCCAAACCGGTGATCGCCCTGATCCACGGCTTCTGCATCGGTGGCGGGCTCGCCACGGCGTTGTCCTGCGACCTTCGGTATGCGTCCGATGTCAGCCAGTTCGCTGTGCCCGCGGCGCGGCTTGGCCTCGGGTACGGGGTGCCGGGACACGCGCGGATCGTCGCCACCGTCGGGCACGCCGCAGCTCGCGAGATCATGTACACGGCTCGACGCTATTCCGCCGCGGAGGCCGCAGCCATCGGATTGGTGAGCCGTGTAATGCCGGCCGCCGAGCTCGACGCCTATGTGCACGAGATGGCCATGACCATCGCCGCCAACGCGCCGCTCACCCAGGCGGCATCCAAGACCATCATCGATGCCCTGATCGCGCCGCAGGGAGACTTCGCGACCGGTCGTGCGGCCATTGCACGCTGCATGGCGAGCGAGGACTATCAGGAAGGGCGCAAGGCATTCATGGAAAAGCGCCGTCCGCAGTTCCGGGGGCGGTGAATCCACGTTGCGCGATGCGCTGGTGCGCCCAGCCGGAGTCGAACCGGCATGACTTTCGTCGAGGGATTTTAAGTCCCTTGCGTCTACCAATTTCGCCATGGGCGCGCGGGACGGAATTGTCCCACGGAACTTGCGCTGATCGCGCAGCCGGACGATGAGCAGCCACGACGACGCGCATCGCAGCTATCAGTCCCTGGACGAGCCCGCCGCGCGCGAGGCGCTCGATGCCCACTACGACATGGGCGAGGGCGTCTACAAGCTGTGGGCCAGTCCTCTCTCGGTGCTGCAGGCCATCGCGGCCGGCTGGGCCCGCAGCGATCACCCTGCCCAACTTCACTACGGCTGGGATCTCGAAACCGCCCGCTCTCTCGACGCTGCGATCCGCGCCACCACCGACGTGGTGTTCTCGGAGCTCGCTCTCGACCCCGCGGCAGGCGGCCAACGCGTGCTCGAACCCGGGTGCGGGATCGGGGGCGGGATCACCCAGCTCGCCGCCGCCCATCCCAATTTCGAGTTCGTAGGCCTGTCGATCGTCGAAGCCCAGCTTCGCACGGCCAACGCCCGCGCGGCCGGAAAGCGCCTGCGCAACGCGAGGTTCGTCGCAGCCAACTATCTGCGGGCGCCGCTGCCTGACGCTTCCTTCGCCGGCTGCTATGCCATCGAGGCCCTCTGCTACACCCCTGTGGAGATGAGGGCGGACCTGATGCGGGAGCTTTTCCGCCTTCTGGCGCCGGGGGCGCGCCTCGCCGTGCTGGATGGTTACACCAGCCGCTCACCGCGCGACGCCCGCGAGGCCGGTTATCTTCAGGATGTCCTCGACGGCTGGACCCTTCCGCCGTCCGGGTCGGCCGAGGCGTTCACCCACCGCGCCGAACAGGCGGGCTTCGAACCCGTGCGCGTCGAGGAAGTCACCTCGCATATCCTCGCCTCCGGCCGGCGAATCCGGGCAATCGGGCTGGGCGCTCTGACACCGTTGTCTGTCCTCTCCCGGGTCCCTGGGATGGGCAGCCTGCTGGCTCCCATCGGGTTCGCTTCCGCCCTCGGCGCCCGGCGCTTCGCGGCGGCCTGCCGATCGCAGGTTCGGCTGTTCGAATGCGGTCTGGGCAGCTACTGGCTGCACATCTTCCGAAAACCTTCCTGATCGGGCTGGCCTGCGTCTCGCGCCGACTCGCCAGAACATCGGCATAAGCCCTTGATTGCCTGAAGAGTGATACGGCCGCGTAAGCCCTGCTGCAGCGCGGCGGCATTCCAGCGGCCCTCCCTAAAGTCGACCGGCCGAAATCCGTTAAGCCAGCTATGACATTGGCTAGGCCGGACTTCGTCGTCTCTGTCCGGCAGCGCCGGTCAGCCAACCGCCCAACCACGTTCGCGATTCCCCCGGGAGTCCCAGTTCCATGACCGTCATCGTCGGCTACATCATCATCCTTGGTTCCGTCATCGGGGGCTTCATCCTGGCGGGCGGCCACGTGGGCTCCCTCATCCAGCCGGTCGAAGTCATCATGATCGGCGGCGCCGCGGCGGGGGCCTTCGTGGTCACCAACACCGGCAAGGTGATCAAGGCCACTCTCGGCGCCTTGCCCACCGTCTTCAAGGGCTCCAAGTTCACCAAGGCCCTGTACCTCGAACTGCTCTCTCTGCTCTACGACATCCTCGCCAAGGTCCGCAAGGAAGGCCTGATGTCGATCGAATCGGACGTGGAAGCGCCCGAGCAGAGCCCGATCTTCTCCAAGTACCCGATGATCGTCTCGGACCACCATGCGATGGAGTTCATGACCGACTACCTGCGGATCATGGTGGGCGGCAACCTGAATGCGTTCGAGATCGAGAACCTCATGGACGTGGAGATCGAAACCCACCATCACGAGGGCGAAGCGCCCGCGCAGGCGGTGGCCCGACTCGGCGACGGCCTTCCGGCCTTCGGTATCGTCGCGGCGGTGATGGGCGTGGTGCACACGATGGAGTCGGTGGGTCTCCCGCCCGCGGAACTCGGCAAGCTGATTGCCGCCGCGCTCGTCGGAACGTTCCTCGGCATTCTGCTGGCCTACGGTTTCGTGGGCCCGCTGGCCACCCTCCTGGAACACAAGCTGAACGAGTCGACCAAGATGTACCAGTGCATCAAGGTCACGCTGCTCGCGAGCCTCAACGGCTACGCACCCCAGGTGGCCGTCGAGTTCGGCCGCAAGGTTCTCTATTCCACTGAACGCCCGACCTTCAAGGAACTGGAGGAAGAGGTGAAGAACCGGAAAGGGAAGTAGTGCGCGCACGCACGAGCCCGGCGGTGACATGAGATGAGTGACGACAGCCAGCAGCCAATCATCGTCAAGAAGATCAAGAAGGGCGGCCATGGTCACCATGGCGGCGCCTGGAAGATCGCCTATGCCGACTTCGTGACCGCCATGATGGCGTTCTTCCTGCTCATGTGGCTGCTCGGGTCCACCACCAAGGGTGACCTCAACGGCATTTCCGAGTACTTCCAAACACCGCTCAAGGTTGCACTGATGGGCGGTTCCGGCGCCGGCGAGGCGACGAGCGTGATCAAGGGCGGGGGCACCGACCTCACGCGGAAGACCGGCGAGGTCAACAAACGAACCGACGGCAAGAAGCGATCGGGGGTCATCGACGCCGAGGAAGCGGAGAAGGCCATCAACGCAGCGGAAGCCGAGCGGCTGAAGGGCGTCAAGGAGGAACTGCAGGAGGTGATCGAGAACAATCCGACGCTGCAGCAGTTCCGCGACCAGCTGCTCATCGACATCACCACGGAAGGTCTGCGTGTGCAGATCGTGGACAAGCAGAACCGTCCGATGTTCGCGATCGGCAGCAGCGAGCTGCAGCCCTACACGCGGGAGATCCTGCGGGAAATCGGCAAGGTCATGAACGATGTGGAGAATCGGATCACGATCTCCGGTCACACCGATCACAGCCCTTACTCGGGCGGCGAGAGGGGATACAGCAACTGGGAACTGTCTGCTGACCGGGCGAACGCGGCGCGACGCGTGCTGCTGTCCGGCGGCATGGAAGAACACCGGATCGCGAGAGTCATCGGCCTCGGCTCCGCCGTTCTGCTCGACGCGTCGGATCCGTTCAGCCCGATCAACCGGCGCGTGAGCATCATTCTCATGAATCGCCGGGCGGAGAAGGCCGCCAAGACCGACGGCGGCACGATCGAAGTGGAAGAACTGGGCAAGGACGGCAAAGCCGCCGAGGTGTCGGAGACAGCAACGAAGCCGATCAGTCTGCCCACGAAGGCGATATCGTCCGCGGGAACGAAGGAAGAGCATGGGTCCGGGAGCGGAAAGACCCATTGACCTGGCGGGCGGCGCTCGCGTGCGGGTTCCGCCGATCCTCGTCGCCCTGACGGCGCAGTCCCTGGCCTGGGGGCTGTGCCGGTTCGTGTTCGGCGACTTCGTCGGCGGCGGAATTGCGTTCGCGCTGGCTTCGGGTGTGCTGGCCGCGGGCATCGCCGCGACGTTTCGCATGGCACCCTGGTGGATTCCCGTTCACGCGGTGTTCCCTGCCGCAGTGCTCCTCACTTCCAGACTTTCCGTCGACCCGCTCTGGTTCCTGGGCGCCTTCGTTTTCCTGCTGGCCGTCTTCGGCTCGACATTCCGGACTCAGGTTCCGCTCTATCTCTCGAATTCACGAGCCATCGGGGCGATCGCGGCCCGCCTGCCGGCGAACCGCGCGTTCCGTTTCCTCGATCTAGGCTGCGGCACGGGTAGTGTCGTAGCGCCCCTCAGCCGCGCGTTCGACCGTGGCGACTTCGTGGGGGTCGAACTGGCGTGGATGCCATATCTGATCGCGAAACTGCGCGCACGCATCGGCGGAAACCGGCATCGCGCCGAACGCACGGATCTGTTCACGATGGATCTGTCGCAGTTCGATGTGGTGTATGCCTTCCTGTCACCGGTGCCGATGCCGGAGCTGTGGCGAAAGGCGAGGGCGGAGATGCGCCCCGGCACCCTTTTCGTGAGCAATACCTTCGCCGTCCCGGGCGTTCCGGCGGACGAGACCGTGCACGTCGGCCCCGGCCAGCGCAGCCTTCATCTCTGGCGGATGTGACGCCGTGTCAGCCGACATCGTGCAGGTCGTCGAAGCGCTGGGAGGGCGGCCGATTCCGGTCCTTGCCGCCACGGCCGATGCACTGGGCAAACTCCGGCGGGAGATGGAGAAGATCAGTGCACGGGACATTTCGCGAGTCGTTCTGCGCGATCCGCTTCTGACCCTCGAAGTGCTGCGCTACGCGCAGCAACGTCGCAGCGCCCGGCAGTCCGCCGACATCACCACGGTCGAGCATGCCGTGATGATGCACGGCATCGAAAGCTTCATGGGGCAGTTCTCCGCCGTGACCACGCTGGAGGACACTCTCGCCTCCGATCCGATGGCGCTTCAGGGCGCGCTGCATGTGGTGAGCCGGTCGCAGCATGCCGCGGCGTTTGCCCGATCGATCGCCGCGCAGCGCCACGACGTTGAGTCCGACGAAGTGACGATCGGCGCGCTTCTGCACGATCTCGCCGAACTGCTGCTGTGGTTCCACGCGCCGCGCGATGAGCTGCATGTCCAGTGCCTCGTGAACGAAGCCGCCGGGTTGCGCAGCGCCTCGGCGCAGCGTCTGGTGTTCGGATTCACGCATGGCGAACTGCAGTTGGCCCTCGCCGAGGCCTGGCATCTGCCGAACCTGCTCGTGCGATTGATGGACGATGAGCACGCAGACCATCCTCGCGTCGTGAACGTCGCGCTGGCCGCGGCACTGGCCCGCCATCTGAGCCATGGCTGGCACGACCCGGCGCTGCCGGATGACTACACGCGCCTGCAGAAGATCCTGAATCTCACCCCCGACGGCGCGTACCGGCTGGTACGACAGGCCGGCCTCAGCGCGTCGCGACAGTGGAAGAGCACGGGAGTGCGCCCCGTGGGCACCTGGCTGCCGATGGAGGAGGGGAGAGTGCTCGCCGAATACGCGACACTGCCTTTCCCGAAGGCACCGGACCCGACGATGTTCAAGTCGACCATGGGAAGAGTGCAGGCCGCACTGCCGGCGGTCGATGCCGACGCGCTGATCGCCGGGACGCTGTTCGGGCTGCATTTCGGCCTCGGGCTGGAGCGGGTCTGCTATCTGGACGTGGCGCCCGACGCCGCGTCGTTGCAGGTCCGCTTCTGCGTCCGCACGAACGCCGCCATGGAACCGAGTCTGCGCGGACATCGCTTCCCGCTCTCCGGCACGGACCTTTTCTCGCGGCTGCTGCCGCGCATGCAGGGCGTCTGGGCGGGCGGCGAAAACCGCCCGAAGCTCACGGCTCTCCTCCTTCCGGAACATCGCGAGATGCTGGGCGAGGGCGACTTTCTGGTCATGTCATTCCATCTGAACGGGAAGCCGGCCGGGCTGCTGGTGGCCGACCGGGGAAGCGCGGGTGGTCGCATTCCGGAATCGTTGTACGCACCCTTCAAGGCCGCCAGCATGGCGCTCGCGCATCGTCTGACGACCGGGTCCGCCCATGGCTGACGACTTCGATCTCCCGGATGAAATCCGACGTGCCGCCGCCCTGTATGTGAAGCGCGGGGACAGCATCGGCGGTCCCTTCGCACGCGGTCTCCTGGAACGTCATCTGGAACTCGGGCGGTTGGCAGCCACGGATCTGCTGGGCGTGGATCGCACGCATTGGTGGCCCGCCGAGTCGATACTGGCGCTCGAAGACTCGCTTCCGGTAGAGGCTGCGGTGAGTCCCGGTGCTGAAACGGATCTCGACTGGACCGAAGAGCGCCGGCGCGCCCGTCGGCGGTGGATCGACGAGCGCAGCGGCACGGACCGTCGTGCATTGTCGGAGGCTGCAGCACCCGCGGAGGCGCGGTCGGGGAGGGATCGTCGAGCGCCCGATTCAGGTCCCGAACTTCCGCCCCAGTTCGGCGCGCCCGACGATGCCGGAGCAACGGGTGCGCGGCGATCTCTCGTAATCGTGACGGCGGTCATCGTCGTTCTGGTCGGGATCGGGCTTTACGCCTGGTTCTTCGGGCCGCGGCTCGCCCCGCGAATCCAGCTTCTGCCTTGAGGCAACGCGGCTTCCCCTGATTGATTGGCACGAAGGTGCGTCCAGCCGACGCATTGCGCGCGTATGCCGCGCGCAAGCTGCCGGATGCGACCGCCCCATAGTAGGATCGGTCCGTTCTCTCCCGTCCGAGCCGGACCGATGCCTGAATCCTTGCCGTACCTCCAATCGAAGGACAATCCGCAGCTGAAACGCATCACGCGCCTGCAGGAGAACGCTCGCGCACGTCAGGAGGAAGGCGCCACCATCCTGGAGGGTTGGCATCTCATTCGTGCGTGCGCCGAAGCGCCGCGGTTCGGACCGTCCTCCATCGAACGCCTGGTGCTGTGTGACGAGATCGCCGACACGGGCGAAACTCGCGACGTGCTCGCGAGCTATCCGCAGATCCCGGTCCAGCGGGCGTCGAGTGCTGCGATGTCCAGGATCGGTCCCACCAGCGGACCGAATGCCGTCGTGGCGATCGTCCGCACTGCGCCTGGTAAGTCATCGCCCGTGGCAGACGCCGATCCCTTCGAACTCTGGCTGGATGATGTGCAGGACCCCGGAAATGTCGGCACGCTCATCCGGACGGCGGCAGCGGCCGGTGCGACCCGGGTGTGCCTTGGCGCCGGTTGCGCCGAAGCCTGGAGCCCCAAAGTCCTTCGCGCCGGAATGGGCGGCCATTTCGGGCTGCAGATCGAGACTGGCGTGGAACTGCAGAACCAGATCCGACAGGCAAACCTGAAAGTGGTGGCGTTGGTGGCTGACGGTGAGACCGACCTGTTTGCCATGTCGATGATCGGTCCCGTTGCAATCCTGCTGGGGAATGAAGGCGCGGGACTGCAGGCGCCCCTCGTCAGGGACGCCCATGTTCGGGCCAGGATTCCAATGCCAGGGACGATCGAGTCCCTCAACGTAGCGGCGGCAGGGGCCGTCGTGTGTTTCGAGCGAGTCCGGCAGATTGGCGGTCGGCGCCGTTGATCCGCTCAGAGAGACACGCCATGCAGTAGACATAATATGCATTATGCGGTTGCACAGACATCCTCGTGAGGAGGCGCCGCGGTCGTTTCCTACGAAAACTACATCGTGTGAGTCGGCTGGTTGGCCTTGGCGTACCCGGCCAGAAGACCTTCCATCTTGGTCTTGGCGAGCTGCCCGGATTCGTCGTCCTTGAACTGGACCCCGATGCCATGGGCCTTGTTGCCCTGAGACCCTGGCGGCGTGATCCACACCACCTTGCCCGCAACAGGAAGCTTGGTAGCGTCGCCGGGCAAGGCGATCAGCATGAAGATCTCGTCGCCGAGCCGATAGGGTTTGTTCGTCGGGATGAAGATACCGCCATGGCGGATGTATGGCATGAAGGCGGCGTGAAGGATCGCCAGATCCTTGATGTTCAGCGAAAGCGCGGTTGTGCGGGGAGCGCCGTCCGGTGCCTGCGACATGCTCATGCCCCCTCGAAAATCGCCAGATAACCCAACAGAAGATCCTCCACGGCCAGTTTCGGATTCAACGGGTGATCCAGCCATCGTCTTGAGGCCCGAAGACGACTTTCGTAAGAAAGAAGTCGCTTTCGAGGCGTTGCGGGGGCGAGTTTGTCGAGCGCCGGCTGGAAATCCGGGTGATAGCGGGCCGGCAGTCCGCATGTGCTGCCGAGCAGATCGGCACACCACGTGTGCAGCAGACGGTGGGCGTCACCGAGTTCGATCGAATCGGCCAGGCCGAGGAGTTCCGCAGAACGCCGCCTGGCGGGGTTCTCGCTGACGAGCGGCAACAGCCGCGACCGGGCGTCCCAGTAAGTTTCCCGCAGTTCCGTATGCGCCAGAGGGGATCCGCCCAGCTGATGCAAGACGAGGCCTGGCGCTCGGACGCCCTGGTCCTCCAGCCAGACCTGCGCCTCAGCACTGGACGGCTTGGGCAGACGGACCGAGACGCACCGGCTGCGAACCGTGGCGGGAAGCCGGGCTGGCGTGTGACTCACCAGAACCAGATGGGCCCGGGGCGGCGGTTCCTCGAGGACCTTGAGCAGACTGTTCGCCGCGGCGGGGTTCATCCACTCGGCCGGTGCCATGACGACTACGCGGGCTCGCTCCCGATTGGGCGTCACCTGAAAGAACGCGATTACCGAACGGATATCGTTCACCGGGATGAGGTGTTTCTCCTTCTCGCGCGGCTTCTCCGGGTCTTCTTGCTCCTTCGGCGCGTCGTCCTCCTTGTCGGCATCGGGCACGGCGACCTCGCCGAGCAGCAGCAGATCCGGATGACGGCCCGCCGCAGTCCACCGGCAGTCATCGCAGGTGCCGCACGCCATCCCCTGTGTCGTCGGGGTGGCGCAGAGCAGTGCCGCAGCGACCGCCATCCCGAATTCCTTTACCCCGGACCCGCGCGCGCCGGACAGCAGCAGCGAAGCCGGAACACGTCCAGTCGCGAATTGGGCATCCCAGGTCGGACGGTGCCAGGAGAGGATGGACATGGTCGAGACGGGACTCAGGCGGGATGTGCAGGCGGGAAACGCAATCGACCCGGTTCCGCTGTGGCGGAGCGATGGATCACTAGGCGGCCCCTCCGCATACACTCGTCAGCCATTCAGAGAGATGAGCCTGGATCGCGTCGGGCGTCCATTGCGCAGGCAGGCGGTGGATCCGCTCCGGTTCGCGAGTCTGCAGCGCCAGATAGGTCGCCCGGACCCTCTCGTGAAATGCCTGTGCTTCCACTTCGAAGCGATCGGGTGCGTCGCCGCGACGCCCAAGCCGTTCGCTCGCCAGTTCGACCGGCGCATCCACGAGAAATGTGGCGTCGGGCCGGAGCGTACCGAGGACCCAGTCCCGCAGCGTATCGATGCGATCGAGCGCGATGCCCCGCCCTCCTCCCTGATACGCGTAGGAAGCGTCGGCGAACCGGTCACAGAGAACCCAGGCCCCCCTCTCGAGAGCCGGTCTCACGACTCTGAGAACATGCTCCTGACGCGCGGCAAAGATCAGCAGCAGTTCGGTCTCTGGCGAGATTTCGCTGCGACGGTCGAGGAGGATGCCGCGGATGGATTCCCCGACCGCGGTACCGCCCGGTTCGCGAGTCAGGATGTGATCGATGCCGCGCTCGTCGAGCAGACCGGCGAGCGCCCTGACTGCGGTGGACTTTCCGGCACCGTCGATGCCTTCGAACGTGACAAAGCGAGCCTGCATGCGGAGCCTCAGCGCCTCTGGAATCGGGCGACAGCCCGATTATGCTCGTCGAGCGTGGCGGAAAACTCGGAGGTCCCATCGCCGCGAGCCACGAAATACAGGGCACGGCTCGCCGGCGGGTTCATCACGGCCGCGATGGAGGCCGCCCCGGGTGCCGCGATAGGAGTCGGTGGCAGTCCGATTCGCGTGTACGTGTTGTAAGGAGTGTCCGATTCCAGGTCAGCCCGTCGCAGATTGCCGTCGAAGCGGCTCCCCATCCCGTAGATGACGGTCGGGTCGCTCTGCAGACGCATGCCGATCCTGAGGCGATTGGCAAACACGGCACCGATAAGGGGACGGTCGGTGGGACGGCCGGTCTCCTTTTCGACGATCGAAGCGAGGATCAGCGCCTCGTAGGGGGAGCGCACGGGAAGGTCAGGCGCGCGCCCCGACCACGCGCCCTCGAGAATCTTGCGCATGCGCGCGTACGCCTGACGCAGCAGGACGATGTCGCTGGTGCCCGCGGCAAAGTGGTACGAGTCCGGGAAGAAGAGGCCCTCCGGACTCTTCTCGATGGCGCCGACCTTTTCGAGAATCTCGGACTCCGAAATGCCCTTGGTGTCGTGCCGTATCCCCGTGTGGGCGTCCAGCACCGCGCGCACCTGACGGAAGGTCCATCCTTCGATGAAGCGGACCTGCTCCTGGATCGACTCACCGCGCGCGACGCGATCAAGGAGGTCCCGGCCAGTCAGCCCGCCTCTGATCTCGTAGACGCCGGCACGCAACTGGTTGGCCTTGCCATCCAGCCGCGCCAGGAGAGCGAACACCTTCGGGTGGTCCACCAGGTCTTTGGCGTGCAGCTGCCGGGAGAGTTGCCGGATGCCGGTGCCCGGCTCCACCGTGAGGCGAACCGCAGCACCCTCTGCGATGAGCGGGGTCGTGCGGTAGTCATGGACGGCGTAACCGGCGATTCCTGCCGCGACGAGCACCAACACGAGCAGGAGAAGGAGAAAGCGCCGCACGGGTCAGGGCCTCCCGCACCGGAGCAAAGCGAAGACTTGCACGAGTGTGCCGACAGCGCGCCCGTTGCGGCCGATCGCTTCTGGAATAGCGGAACCTCTCCAGGACAAATGCAGATACGGCACGCGCGGCATTGCGGGGGAACACCCGTCCGGTCGGGCGGCACGGGCATCAGAACTCCGCACCGGCGACCGCACGGGTTGCCGACTACAGCGCGCGGAACACCAGCGAACCATTGGTGCCGCCGAACCCGAAGGAGTTCGACAGCGCCGTGCGGATCGTCATGTTGCGCGCCGTGTTCGGAACGTAGTCGAGATCACACTCGGGACTCGGGTTGTGCAGATTGATGGTCGGCGGGGCCACCTGATCACGAATGGCCAGCACGCTGAACACCGCTTCCACACCACCGGCTGCCCCAAGCAGATGACCCGTCAGTGACTTGGTGGAACTCACGGCCACGCTCTTCGAGTGATCACCGAAGCAGCGCTTCACGGCAACGGTTTCCGCCACATCGCCCAAGGGCGTAGAGGTGCCATGCGCATTGATGTAATCGATCTGATCGACGTTGAGCTGGGCACTGCGAAGCGCATTGCGCATGCAGCGCACGGCGCCCTCCCCGTCTTCGCACGGTGCCGTCATGTGATGGGCGTCCGCGCTCATGCCGTAACCCACAAGCTCGCAGTAGATGTGCGCACCGCGAGCCTTGGCGTGCTCGTACTCCTCCAGCACCAGAACCCCGGCACCTTCCCCGAGCACGAAACCATCACGGTCGGCATCCCACGGCCGGCTGGCGGTCGCGGGATCATCGTTGCGCGTGGACAGCGCACGCATCGCCGAAAAACCGCCGACGCCCAGCGGGCTGATCGCGGCTTCCGCCCCGCCTGCCACCACGATATCGGCGTCGCCGTATTCGATGAGCCGACCGGCCTCGCCGATGCAGTGGGTGGACGTGGTGCAAGCTGTGACGATCGCCAGGTTCGGTCCCTTGAAGCCATAGGTGATCGACAACGTGCCGGCAATGAGGTTGATGATGCTGCCGGGAATGAAGAACGGGGAGATCTTCTTCGCGCCGCCCTGGGTCAGGGCCGTGTGCGTCTCCTCGATCAGGGGAAGGCCCCCGATTCCGGAACCGATCACGACACCGATCCGCTCGGCGTTCTGTTCCGTCACAACGATTCCGGCGTCGCCGATCGCTTCGACCGCCGCCGCCATGCCGTAGTGAATGAACGTGTCGAGCCGGCGCGCTTCCTTTGCCGGCAGATAGCGGGTCGGGTCGAAACCCTTGACCTCACCCGCAATCTGCGACGCGAAAGGCGAAGCGTCGAAGCGAGAAATCGCGGTGATGCCGGATTTCGATGCCAGGACGTTCTGCCAGGACTCCGCAACCCCGATACCGGTGGGGCAGACGATCCCCAGGCCGGTCACGACAACCCTGCGTTTTGACAAGGCTACTCCGGATGGAAAAACCGGCGACGCTCGGGCGCCGGGATCAGTTGAGGTGAGCGTTGACGTAGTCGATGGCTTGCTGGACGGAGGTGATCTTCTCGGCCTCCTCGTCCGGGATGTCGCACTCGAACTCTTCCTCGAGGGCCATCACGAGTTCCACGGTGTCGAGCGAATCGGCTCCGAGGTCATCGACGAACGTCGATTCATTCTTGATGTCACCTTCATTGACGCCGAGTTGTTCGGCGACGATCCGCTTGACGCGTTGCTCCACGCTTTCCATTTTTTACCCTTCCCTTCGATTGGATCTGATCTCAACGAGGGCGCGTGCTATTGAGAAGGCGACGCGACCACACCCCCTGGTGGACTCGGACGCATGCGAGTCGGGCGCGCATTCTACCAAAACACTCCCTCCCGTTCGCATTGCCGAGCGCATATGACACTCACTCCATCAGCATTCCGCCGTTGACGTGAATCGTGCTGCCTGTCACGTAGCTCGCACCTTCCGATGCGAGGAACGCCACGGCTGCAGCCACTTCCCTGCCCTGCCCGAACCGCCCCAGCGGCACCTGTGCGAGCAGCGCGTCGCGCTGGGCATCGGCCAGCCCGCGCGTCATGTCCGTATCGATGAAGCCCGGCGCAACGCAGTTTACCGTTATGTTGCGACTGCCGACCTCTTTCGCCAGTGATTTCGTGAAGCCCGTGAGTCCGGCCTTGGCGGCCGCGTAGTTCGCCTGGCCACCGTTGCCGGAATGGCCGACGACGGACGTCACGTTGATGATCCGTCCCCAGCGGGCCTTCATCATGGGGCGAAGCACCAGCTTGGAGAGCTGGAACGCCGCCCGGAGGTTGGTACTCATCACGGCATCCCACTCGTCGTCCTTCATCCGCAGAAGCAGGTTGTCGCGCGTGATGCCGGCATTGTTCACGAGGATGGCAACATCGCCGAGTTTCTGCGCCACGGCATCCAGCGCGCCCTGCAGCGCGTCGGTCTGCGTGACGTCGAGGGCGAGGCCGAATCCCTGGACGCCCGCAGCGGCCAGGGCGGAATCAATGCTTGCGGCACCCTCTGCCGTGGTGGCCGTCCCTGCGACGAGGACACCCGCCGCGCCGAGTTCCAGAGCGATGGCCTGCCCGATCCCCCGGGAGGCCCCCGTTACCAGCGCTACCTTTCCTTTCATGCTCACGCTCCCTGCCTGGTGGCCGTGATGGTGTCCGCGATCGCCTGTGCGCCGGAAAGCGTGTGGCTTGCAGCCGTCTTGACGATGCGGCGCACCAGACCGTGCAGCACCTTGCCCGGACCGCATTCGACGACATGGGTGACGCCGTGATCGCGTTCCAGTGCCTCGATGGTCTCGATCCACCGAACGGCATGCGTCAGTTGCTGCACCAGCACATCGCGGATTGCCTCGGCGCCCTGCGCCGGCGCCACGGTCACATTGTGCAGGACGGGGAAGGCTGCCAGGCCCATCGTCACGTTACCGAGCGCGACGGTAAGGGGACCGCCCGCCGGCGCCATGAGCGCACAGTGCGCGGGCACGCTCATGGGCAGAAGAATCGCTCGTTTCGCGCCGAGTGCCTTGCACCCTTCGATCGCACGCTCCACCGCCGCGCGATGCCCGGAGATGACGATCTGTCCGGGCGCATTGAGATTGGCGGGCGATACGACGTCGCCGTTTGCTGCTTCGCGGCAAGCGCTTTCCACCTGCGCCGTGTCGAGCCCGAGGATCGCGGCGATACCGCCCTGCCCTTCCGGAACGGCGGCCTGCATCGCCTCTGCGCGGACCCGAACGGTTCGCAGCGCGTCGGCAAAGGGAAGCACCCCCGACGCCACCAGCGCGGCGTACTCGCCCAGGCTGTGGCCGGCTGCGATGGCTGGGGCATCCCCGCCCGCGGCACGCCAGGCCCGGTAGACCGCGATATCGGCAGCGAGCATGACGGGCTGGGTATTGACGGTCAGCCCCAGCGCCGATTCCGGGCCGGCGTCGATGAGCGTCCACATGTCCGTGCCGAGAGCGTTAGACGCCTCGTCGATGGTGGCGCGAATCTCGGGCATGTCCGCGTAGTCGCGCAGCATCCCGACCGATTGCGACCCCTGACCGGGGAACACGAAAGCGAGTTTCATGGGGATCGAGAAAAGGTGAGGAGTTGAAGGTTCGCGGGCTACCAGCGCAGCAGCGCGGCGCCCCAGGTGAAACCGCCGCCCACGCCTTCGAGCAGCACGTTGTGCCCCGGCCGGATTCGCCCGTCCCGCACGGCTTCGTCCAGCGCGAGCGGGATCGACGCAGCAGAGGTGTTGCCGTGTCTGGCCACACAGGCCACCACGCGTTCCATGGGCAGACCGAGCTTGCGGGCGGCCGACTCGATGATGCGGATGTTGGCCTGATGCGGAATGAACCAGTCGATGTCAGCATGCGTGAGGCCGCCGGCCTCGAGCACTTCGTCTGCCACATCGGCCAGTGCCTTAACGGCAAGCTTGAACACCGTGTTGCCATCCATGCGGACAAACGGATCGCCCGTGACATTGCCATTGGCCACACCGCCTGCCACGCAGAGAATCCCCGCCTGACTGCCGTCCGCATGCAGGCGCGTAGCCACGATACCGGGCTCGTCGGAGGCCTTCAGCACGACAGCGCCAGCACCGTCGCCGAAGAGCACGCACGTGCCGCGATCGGACCAGTCGAGCAGTCGCGTGAACGTCTCGGTCCCCACGACCAGGGCCGTACGAGCCTGCCCCGCGCGGATGAACATGTCAGCAGTGGCCAGCGCGTAGACGAACCCCGTGCACACCGCCTGCACATCGAAAGCGGGACAGCCCGCCGTACCGAGTTTCGCCTGGAGGATGCAGGCCGTGCTCGGGAAGGCCATGTCCGGGGTGGTCGTTGCCACGATGACGAGATCGAGGTCCGTCGCGCTCACGCCAGCCATCTCCAGGGCGCGCTGCGCTGCCGGCAGGGCGAGGTCGCTTGCCTTCTGATCGTCCGCGGCGATATGCCTCGCGCGAATGCCCGTGCGCGAGGCGATCCACTCGTCCGAAGTCTCGACGATCTTCGCGAGATCGTCATTGGTCATCACCTTCTCGGGCAGGTACGCCCCGGTGCCGACGACGCGCGAATACGTCAAGACGCCACCTCGACCTTCTGGGTGTCCATGCGCGACCGGATCAGCTCGAGCAGACCGTTGCGCACTTCGTCGTACGCCCGCTCAATGGCGAAGCGAAACGCAAAGGCGTCCGCGGACCCGTGACTTTTCACGACGATTCCCTTGAGGCCCAGAAGACTCGCCCCGTTGTAGCGGCGATGGTCGACGCGACGCTTGAAGCTGTTGATAACCGGCAGCGCCACCATCGCAGCGAGCTTGGTGAGGAGGTTGCGCTTGAATTCTTCCCGGAGGTACGCGGCAAGCATCTGCGCGAGGCCCTCGGACGTCTTGAGCGCCACGTTGCCCACGAAGCCATCGCACACGACGACGTCGGTCGTGCCTTTGTAGATGTCGTCACCTTCCACGTTGCCGTAGAAGTTCAGGGTGCTGGCACGCAGGAGGTCTGCGGCTTCCTTGGTGACTTCATTGCCCTTGATGTCTTCTTCGCCGATGTTGAGCAGACCCACGCTCGGGCGATCGTTGTGGTCGATGGCGCCCACGAGGGCGGCGCCCATCATCGCGAACTGCAGGAGGTGGTCGGGCGTGCAGTTGACGTTGGCGCCCAGGTCCAGCATCACGGTACGCCCGCGCTGGCTCGGCAGATAGGAAGCGATCGCCGGCCGCTCGACGCCGGGCAGCATCTTCAGGACGAATCTCGAGATGGCCATCAGGGCGCCCGTATTCCCGGCGCTCACGCTGCAGTCCGCTTCGCCGGCCTTCACGAGATCGATGGCGACGCGCATCGATGAGTCGCGCTTGTTTCTGAGCGCGTTGGCGGGGGGCTCGTCCATCGCGACCTGCTCCGATGCGTGACGAACCTTCAGCCGTTCACCGGGCTCACGGCCGGCACGACGCAGTTCGTCCAGGAGCGTCTGTTCGGTACCCACGAGAATCATGGTCACGTCGGACCGCTCGTCGAGAAAGGCGAGCGCAGCCGGGACCGTGACCGATGGCCCGTGATCACCGCCCATGCAATCGATGGCGATTCGGACGCTCACGCCCAGAGTCTGATGCCTGGAAGTCGATGCAAACTGGCGCTAAGCATTGCGCGGGGGAGGCCTTCCACGGTCGGAGAAAACCGGAGGGCGCGGGTGAGGCACGGCTGCGTCCTGAACGGACGGCGGGACGTGCCTCCCCGTGGAGAGGGCATGAATCAGTCGGACTTGGTCTTGAGCACCTTGCGGCCGCGGTAGTAGCCGCTCGGGCTGATGTGGTGACGCAGATGCGTCTCGCCGGTGGTCGGCTCGACGGCCAGGGGCGGATTGGTCAGGAAATCGTGGGAACGATGCATCCCGCGCTTGGACGGGGATTTCTTGTTCTGCTGAACAGCCATGTCACTCTCCTTCGCGTCCTCTGGGACGCCGATCAATGCAAATCGGGCGATGGTTTCCCGTCCTCACCGGCCGCAGCGGGGGGCGTTTCGCACCCGCCTGCCGCATGGCGCGGGGCCATCGGCATAGCCAGCAGGACTTCCTCTTCCACCAGGGACAGCGGCACGACAGCCTCTTCCCTGGGCAGGTAATCCACGTCTTCCTCTTCGTCCTGCACCTGATCCATCCCGAGGGCGGGCAGGAACACCAGAGTGCGGTTCGAATCGATCTCGACCTCGACATCGCCGAGACAGCGCTGGCAGGCTACCGTCAGCAACCCGGACACCGTAAGCTCGATGGCGGGCTTCTCATCCCGCCGGACATACCCTCGAACCTGGTATCGGATGAGCGCCCCGGGCGACCGGGACACCTCTGACAGCCGCTCTAGCGACCCGGCCGCAACACTGCCCTGGACTTCGTTTCCAAGGCGCGCGAACTCGACGGGATCAACTCTCTCCAGCGCGGACATAAGCGCGCAATAATACGGGCATTTCCCTGTCTGGTCAAAAGGCTACCACGTCATGCCCGAGCCGCGACTCATCCTTGCCTCCACCTCCGTCTACCGCCGGGAGCTGCTCTCCCGTCTCGGCGTCCCCTTCGAAACTGCGTCGCCCGGGACGGACGAAGCGGCCCTCCCCGGCGAAGCGCCCGCCGATACTGCGCTTCGTCTGGCGAGGGAGAAGTCGCGGGCGGTCCAGGCGCGCGAACCCGAAGCGGTAGTCATCGGGTCGGATCAGGTCGCTGCTCTCGGCGATCTCCGTCTCGGCAAGCCAGGCTCGAGGGAGCGGGCCATAGAACAACTTCTCGCCTCCAGCGGCAAAACGGTGGACTTTCACACCGCCATCTGCGTCGGGAGCGGGCGCTCGGGAGTGCAGTCCACCGCCGTGGACTGCACCCGGGTCACCTTCCGGACGCTCTCCCGGGATGTCGTTGAGCGATACGTGGACGCCGAGAAACCCTTCGACTGCGCGGGGAGCGCGAAGGCCGAGGGACTGGGCATTGCGCTGGTCGAACGCATCGAAAGCACCGACCCCACGGGACTCATCGGGCTGCCCCTCATCCTGCTCACGTCCGCCCTGTCCGAACACGGGATACGCGTTCCGTGACCGACCAGCAGCCCGCCGAAGCCCCTTCCGCCCATCGGGGCCGGATCTACCTGCTTCCCATGCCCCTCGGGGAAATCTCGCCGGCCTATGCATTGCCCGCGGCCACGGTCGAGATCGCCGCACGGCTGGGGCACTTCGTCGCGGAAAGCGCCCGAACGGCGAGGCGCTTCCTGACCCAGCTTCCGCTGCAGGTCCCGATCCAGGCGCTCCACATCGAGGAACTGAACGAACACACCCCGCCCGGCCGGGTCCGGGCACTTCTGGGTCCGGCCCTGGCGGGGCATGACCTCGGCGTCGTGTCCGAGGCGGGATGCCCGGTGGTGGCCGACCCCGGGGCTGGCCTGGTCAGGATTGCGCACGGAATGGGGCTGACGGTGGTGCCGCTCGTCGGCCCCAGCGCCCCCCTGCTCGCCCTGATGGCGTCGGGTCTTGGGGGGCAGTCCTTCCGGTTCCGGGGGTATCTGCCGCAGGACGCGGCCGCGAGGCGCGAGGCCATCGTCGAACTCCAGAAGGAGGCTCGCCGGGGCGTCACCCAGATCTTCATCGAGACGCCCTACCGCAATGCCGTGCTGCTGAAGACCTTCCTCGAACTCGGCGAGCCGGATCTCACGCTCGCGGTCGCCGCGGATCTCACGTTGCCGACAGAGTCCGTCATCGCCCGGACCATCGATCAGTGGCGCCGCCTGGCGCTGCCCGACCTGGACCGGCGCCCCGCGGTGTTCGTTCTGGGGGCCCCGGAAGCGGTCAGCGAAGCTTCACGTTCGCGGTCCCGCCGCTGAATTTGACGATCGACTCCCCGATCGCGGCACCGAAGCGCTTCGCGAACCGTTCCGCCAGGTTCTCGCGCGGCGTGAAGTCGACGATGTTCTCTGCCTTGACGACCTCACGCGCCACGTAGGCGGCATCGCCGATGGCGTCGACCAACCCCATCTCGACGCTGCGATCTCCCGTCCAGAACAACCCGGAGAAGGTCTCTTCGGTTTCCTTGAGGCGCTGGCCACGCCCCTCGCGGACGATCTTGATGAACTGCTGATGAATGCGGCCGAGCATCTCTTCCGCAAAGGCCTTCTGCTTGGGGGCGAGCGGGGAGAACGGGTCGAGGAATCCCTTGTTCTCCCCGGCGGTCAGCAGGCGGCGCTCGACACCGAGCTTTTCCATCGCAGCAGTGAAACCGAAGCCGTCCATGAGCACGCCGATGGAGCCGATCAGGCTGCCCTCGCTCACGTAGATCTCGTCGGCGGCGACCGCCACGTAGTAACCGCCCGAGGCGCAGATGTCATCGACGACCACATAAAGCGGAATGCCCGGAAACTTGCCCCGCAGCCGGCGGATCTCGCGATTGATCTGGTGCGCCTGTACCGGACTGCCACCCGGGCTGTTCACGCGCAGGATCACGCCCTGGGTGTCCTTGTTCTCGAATGCGTCGTTCAGGCCCGCATTGACGACGTCCGCGCTCGCCATCGAATCGGCTTCGATCACGCCGTTCAGTTCGACCAGTGCGGTGTGCTTGCCGCCCGTCGCGGCATCGCGCGAACCGAGCCAGCCCAGCGCCACGAACAGGACGATGAACAGGTAGGCGAACGTCAGCGACTTGAAGAAGATGCCCCAGCGGCGCGCCTTGCGCTGCTCCGAAAGCGCCGACTCGGCGAGCTTGGAAATCACGTCACGCTCCCAGTTGCTCGGACGATCGGGGGGAGTCTGGTTATCGGACATCGGAAGTGGCATCCAGGCAGAGATAGATTTGGCCGTCGCGTTCACGCACCGGCAGTTTGATGAGGCGGCCCCCTTTGCAGGGACCGCCGACGCAGCGACCGGACTCTGGCAGGTACATCGCCCCGTGAGTCGCGCAGATCAAGTATAGACCTGAGTGGTCGAAGAACTGCCCCTCTTGCCAGTCAAGTTCCACCGGAACGTGGGCGCAGCGGTTCAGGTAGGCGTGCACCTCGCCGTCGTAGCGCACGGCAAACGCCGACACGGATTCCCCATGCCTTTCGACCTTGAACCGGATCCCGTTGCCCCCCTCTTCCAGGGCCTGTGCCTCGCAGATCAGACGCTCGGATTCAGCCACTGCCAGAGTTCCCGGGGCGAACGGACGGTGTAGGTAGGGCGCGCGCGATCGAGTTTTTCGGGATCGTGGGCGCCGTAGGTCACGGCGATCACGTCCATGCGGGCCCCGTGGGCCATCTCCACGTCGTGGATGGTGTCTCCGATCATCAGGGCGCGATCCGCGCTGACGCCCAGATGGTCCAGCAGATACTCGAGCATGTCCGGATGGGGCTTGGCGAACCCTTCGTCAGCACAGCGCGAGGCATCGAAGAAGGGTTTCAGCCGGGTGGTGTCCAGCGCGCGGTCGAGGCCCCTGCGCGACTTGCCGGTCGCGACTGCGAGCAGCCGGCCGGCAGACTGGGCGGCGCGCAGCCCTTCCTCGACCCCCTCGAAAAGACTCAGATGGGTCTCGCCGGCCAGATAGTGGACCTTGTAGCGCTCCGCCACGTCGCGGTAGCGCTCGCGCGGAAGGCCAGGGAACAGATACATCAGGGCATCCTCGAGCCCCAGCCCGATGATGTGCCGGGACGCGAGTTCGGAAGGAACCGGCAGATCGAGATCGCGGGCCGACGCCTGCAGGCTCGTCACGATGTGTGCGGCCGAATCGCTCAACGTCCCGTCCCAGTCGAACACGAACAGGTCGTAGGACTTCGTCATCATGGCGCACTCTTCCCCGCGCCGTCCGCGCGCGCCAGAAAAGCCTGGAGTTCGGGCGGGAGCGGCGCCTGGACGATCACCTCCGTGCCGGAGACGGGATGGCGGAACACGAGCTTCGCTGCGTGGAGAAACATGCGTTTGAGCCCTTCTCGGGCCAGGGTCTTGTTCAGGGTGAAATCTCCATATTTGTCATCGCCGCAGATCGGAAAACCGATGTGGGCGAGGTGCACGCGGATCTGATGGGTCCGACCGGTCAGAAGTTGCGCTTCGACGAGCGTGAACCCGCCGTGGCGGGCAAGCGGCTTCACGAGTGTCTTTGAAGGCTGCCCCTGAGGGTCCACGGTGACTCGGCGGTCGCCGCCCTCCAGGAGGTGTCGGGTGAGCGGCAGGTCGATCTTGCGGGTCCCGCCTGTCATGTGTCCGCGGACGAGCGCGAGATAGCGCTTGTCCGTCTGACCCTCCCGGATCTGGGCGTGCAGGTCGACCAGTGCCCCCCGCCGCCTGGCGAGGAGCAGCACCCCCGACGTTTCCCGGTCCAACCGGTGAACCAGTTCCAGGAAAGGCTCGGCCGGACGATCCGCCCGGAGGGCCTCGATGACCCCCTCGGAGATGCCGCTGCCTCCGTGGACCGCGACCCCGGCCGGCTTGTCGATGGCGAGAAGCGAGGCATCCTCCAGCAGGATCGGGAGGTTCGGGCGCGGCCCCGTCCGGGCCACCCGGGGGGCCGCCTCGGCTGTCCGGATGGGGGGGATGCGGAGCCGGTCGCCCTCCTGGAGCTTGAGGGTGGGCGCCGCACGCCGACTGTTCACCCGGACCTCGCCGCTGCGGAGGATGCGGTAGACATGGCTCTTCGGGACGCCCTTCAGCAGCCTCAGGAGGAAGTTGTCGATGCGCTGGCCCGCCATTTCTCCGGGCACGTCGACCCATGTGACTGATTCTTTGCTTAAGCCATTCATTTTTCTTATACTCCGGCCACGGGAGAGATCTCAGCAGCGGGTCGTGAATCTCCGCTCCCAGTCTCGCTCGTATGCCGCCCGCAACCCGGCGGCGCCCCTTCGAGGTTAATGTCGCTCACCTGTCGAAGTAGCGAATGTTGAAATTGCGCGCTCGAAACACGCTTCTTGGATTTCCCGATTGCCGCGGCAGGCTGTCGCCGGCGGTCGCATCTGGCAGACTCATGTCGACTTCAACGTTGTTCGCCCGGTCGTATCGCATGACGACGATCCCGCTCGAATGATAAATGTTCGGCGCGGCCTCCGCCGCCCGTGAGTGTGCCCTCCCGATCGTGTTCGAGCGCGGGAGAGTGATTGCATGAAACGCATGTTGTTCAATGCGACGCACCAGGAAGAGATTCGCGTCGCCATCGTCGACGGTCAGAAACTGATCGACCTCGACATCGAAACCCTGGGCAAGGAACAGCGCAAGGGCAATATCTACAAAGGCATCGTCACGCGGGTCGAACCGAGTCTCGAAGCCGCCTTCATCGACTACAGCGCCGACCGCCACGGATTCCTGCCCTTCAAGGAAATCTGCCGCCAGTACTTCGGCGAAGGCGTCGACCCCGGCCGGGCCCGCATCCAGGACATCCTTCGGGAAGGCCAGGAAGTCATCGTCCAGGTCGAGAAGGACGAACGGGGCAACAAGGGCGCCGCCCTCACCACCTTCATCAGCCTCGCGGGCCGCTATGTGGTCCTGATGCCCAACAATCCGCGCGGCGGGGGTGTTTCCCGGCGGGTCGAGGGTGAGGAGCGCAACGAACTGCGCGACGCCATCTCGCAGCTCGAGGTGCCCCAGGGCATGAGCATCATCGCGCGCACGGCCGGCATCGGCCGCAGCGTCGAGGAACTCAACTGGGACCTGAACTACCTGCTCCAGCTCTGGAGCGCCGTCGAGGACGCCGCGGCTCCCCAATACGAGTACACCGAGGAAGTCGAGGTCGAGGAAGACGGCCGCAAGCGCACCGTCAAGCGCACGGTGGTGACCAACTCGCCCACCCGCCCCGACGGCGGTCACAATCGCAAGGCTGCGGCCAACCCGTTCCTCATCTTCGAGGAATCGAGCCTGGTCATCCGCGCGATCCGGGACTACTTCCAGCCGGACATCGGTGAGATCCTCATCGACAACAGCGCGATCTATGAACAGATCAAGGTGTTCATGGGCTACGTGATGCCGGCCAACATCACCCGGGTCAAGCTCTACACCGACGACGTCCCGCTGTTCTCCCGCTTCCAGATCGAGCATCAGATCGAGACGGCCTACGCCCGCCAGGTGCCGCTGGCCTCCGGCGGCGCCATCGTCATCGACCACACGGAAGCCCTGGTGTCGGTGGACGTGAACTCCGCCCGCGCGACCAAGGGTCAGGACATCGAAGCCACGGCGGTCAACACCAACCTGGAAGCTGCCGACGAAATCGCTCGGCAGTTGCGACTCCGGGACCTCGGCGGCCTGGTGGTGATCGACTTCATCGACATGGAGTCCGCCAAGAACCAGCGCGACGTCGAGAACCGCCTGCGGGATGCCCTGCGTTACGACCGCGCCCGCGTTCAGATGGGCAAGATCTCCCGCTTCGGCCTGATGGAGCTTTCGCGCCAGCGCCTGCAGACGTCGCTCGGCGAGACCAGCCACATTCCCTGCCCGCGCTGTCACGGTGTGGGTCACATCCGCGGCATCGAATCCACCGCCCTTCACATCCTCCGGATCATCCAGGAGGAGGCCATGAAGGAGAACAGCGCGGCCGTGCATGCGCAGGTCCCCGTGGAGGTCGCGACTTACCTGCTGAACGAGAAACGCAGCGAATTCCAGTCTCTCGAAGCCCGGCTCAAGGTCAGCATTCTCCTGATCCCGAATCTGCACCTCGAGACGCCCAACTACACCGTCACGCGCCTTCGCCACGACGAGCTGAACCAGACCGGCCCGCTGCCTCCCAGCTATCAGCTGGTGGACGCGCCTGCAGAGCAGGAGATCACCCTGCCCTCCGCCGGATCGGACAAGCCGCCCCGCATCGAAGCCGTTGTGAAGGGCATCACCCCCTCCCAGCCGGCTCCGCTGCCCATCGAACCGACCCCGGTTCCGACGCCCGTACCGGTCATGGTGGCCCAGCCGGTCCCAGCCCAGGAGTCGTCGATCCTGCGCAAGATCCTCGGGTGGTTCGGCGGCGGCAAGCCGGCGGAAGCGCCCGCGCCCGTCGCCGCGCCGGCACCCGCGCCAGCCGCCGAGTCGCGTCGTCCGTCGGACGACTCCCGTCGCCGTGGAGGCCGGGATCGTGACCGTGGGGGCCGAGGCGATCGCGCCCAGGACGACAAGGGCCGTCGCCCGCGCGGCGACCGTCCCGAGCGGGGCGAAAAGTCGGACCGTCCGGAAAGAGGCGAACGGAGCGATCGCCCCGAGCGCCAGGACCGCGCCGAGCGGCCCGAGCGTGGCGAGCGTACCGATCGTCCGGAAAAAAGCGGTGACAGACCCCCGCGTCAGGAACGTGCCGCAGACGGCCAGAGGCAGCGTCAGGGTGACGGCGGCCATCGTCCCGAGCGCCCCCCGCGGGATGCCGCACCGGCCGAGGAAGGTGACAACGCCGGCAATCAGGGGCGGTCCCGCCGTCAGCGTCCTCCTCGCAACCGGGAGGATCGTCCGGAGGGCGCTCCCGCCGTGGGGAATGTGCCGGAGGAAATCCGGACGGATGCCGATGGCAACCGGGCGGAAGTCCCGCCGCCTGAACCGCGGGAACCCCGGCCTCCGCGGCTGGATGAAAACGGCGAGCCCATCCCGGGTGAGGGTCGTGGCCGGCGCCGTCGTGGTCGCCGCGATCGGAATCGGTCCGAGGACGGTGCGGTCGCCGCGGCACCGGGCGAGTCCGCAACCGACGCATCGGGCACCGCTTATCCCGTGGCCGAGGAGTCTGCTGCCGAAACGCCCGAGTTTGTTCAGGAGATCGCGCCAGCCGCCAGCGCACCGGTGATGCCGCAAGTGGTGGCCGAGCCTGCCAGCACTGTCTCGATCGAGCCGGCGCCTGTGGCAATCGCGAGCGAACCGCAGCGGGTTGCCGCGACGGAGTTTCTGGCACCAGCCTTCGAGGCCCCCGTTGCACCGCCCCAACCGTCCGAGGTGGTCGAGACGGCCTCCCGGTCGGACATGGCAGCCGGCAGCACGATCGAACGCGCTCTGCAGAAGATGGAGGCAACGGTACCGGTCGCACCCATGGTGCGGGAGACCCCACCCGCGCCGCCGGCCAAGGTGGAGTTGCCGCCGGACATGCAGCAGGTCGAGACCCGTTCCTCGGCCCCTGCGTCGACCGACGACCAGCCGGTCCGCCTGGGTCGGTCCCGGCCGACCGCCAAGCCGATGGAGTCCGAATCGGCACCGCTGATGCAGGTGGAAACAAAGTCCTGAACGTCGCCGCATCCCGGGAGGATCCCGCTGCCTGCGCGGTTGCCCAGGCAGTGCGGATTCTCCCTTCCGCGGTGCAGAGCGCCTGACGCGGTCGGACTTGCCGGTTCCCGCAGCCCTTGCGCCCGGCGGGTCCCGTCAGGAACCGACCTTCCGGCGCACCATCGGCATGAGCCCCTTCACCGCGGTTTCCACCAGGTCGAGCACCAATTCGAATCCTTCCGGCCCGCCATAGTAGGGGTCCGGAACCTCCCGGTAAGCCGCCTCCGGCGCGAAATCCAGCAGCAGAGCCAACTGCCCGCTAAAGCCTTCGGGCCGGAGCGCTTCGAGAGTCTTCAGGACCTTGCGATCCATCGCGAGCACGAAGTCGTGGGTCTCGAAATCCTTCGTCGTGACCTTGCGCGCCCGGACCTTGCCGATCTCGTACTTGCGTCGTGTTGCTGCCGCGATCGAACGGGCGTCCGGCGGAGCGTTGAGCAGCGAGGCGTGAGTCCCGGCAGAGTCGATGCGCACCAGCTTGTCGATGCCCGCGCGCTTGGCCTGCTCGCGGAACACCCCCTCGGCGGTGGGCGATCGGCAGATGTTTCCCATGCAGACGAACAGCACCCCCGCGCGGGGCTTCGGTCGGAAGAATCGCATTTCAGCCTCTCGAGGCGCGACGCTTCTGGGGCGGTCGCGGCACCTCCGCGGCAGGCAGGGCATCCTCGGGCCCGAAGAGGCGTTCCTTGAGGCGCCGCAGCTCGTCGCGCTTGGCCGCCGCGCGCTCGAACTCCAGATTGCGGGCGTGCTCCAGCATCTCCTTCTCCACCCGCTTGATCTCCCGGGCTAGGTCCTTTTCTCCCAGCGGGGCAGTCAGCGCCTCGTTGCGGGCAGCCTGCACTTCGCGCCTCGCCTGGCCCGAGTCGTAAACCCCGTCGATGAGGTCCTTTACCCGCTTGGTCACGCCACGCGGCACGATGCCGTTCTCGCGGTTGAAGGCGATCTGCTTGTTGCGACGCCGCTCGGTTTCGGCCATGGCGCGCTTCATCGATTCCGTGATGTTGTCGCCGTAAAGGATCGCCGTGCCGTGCAGATGGCGCGCGGCGCGGCCGATGGTCTGAATGAGGGAACGCTCGGATCGCAGAAAGCCTTCCTTGTCGGCATCGAGAATCGCGACCAGCGAGACCTCCGGCAGATCGAGCCCCTCGCGCAGCAGGTTGATGCCCACCAGCACGTCGAAGATGCCGAGCCGAAGATCGCGGATAATCTCGACGCGCTCCACGGTATCCACATCGGAATGCAGGTAGCGCACCTTCACCCCGTTTTCGGCCAAGTACTCCGTCAGGTCTTCGGCCATGCGCTTCGTGAGCGTCGTGACGAGCACACGCTCCTTGACGCTGACCCGCTCGCGGATCTCGGACATGAGATCGTCCACCTGACGGGACGCGGGCCGAACGATGACATCCGGGTCCACGAGGCCCGTGGGCCGCACCACCTGCTCCACCACCTGCTCCTGGTGCTCCGCCTCGTAGTCCGAAGGAGTCGCGGAGACGAACACGGTCTGCGGCATCAGGGCCTCGAACTCGTCGAAGCGCAGCGGCCGGTTGTCCAGCGCCGAGGGCAGCCGGAAACCGTAATCGACGAGATTCTCCTTGCGGGAGCGGTCGCCGCGATACATCCCGCCGATCTGCGGCATGGTGACGTGGCTCTCGTCGATGATCATCAGCGAGTCCTGGGGCATGTAGTCGATCAGCGTGGGGGGCGGCTCGCCCGCCTGCCGGCCCGACAGGTGGCGCGAGTAGTTCTCGATGCCCTTGCAGAAGCCCAGTTCGTTGAGCATTTCCAGATCGAAGCGCGTGCGCTGCTCGATGCGCTGGGCCTCCACGAGCTTGCCTTCCTTCTGGAAGACATCGACCCGCTCGCGCAGCTCCTTCTTGATGGCCTCGACCGCGCGCAGCGTCGTGCTGCGCGGCGTGACGTAGTGGCTCGACGGGTAAACCGTGAAGCGCGCGACCTTCGACAGGATCTGCCCCGTGAGCGGATCGAACAGCGAGAGAGATTCCACCTCGTCGTCGAAGAGGCTCACGCGGATCGCGGTCTCGGAGTTCTCCGCGGGAAAGATGTCCAGCACGTCCCCCCGGACGCGAAACGTCCCCCGGCGGAAATCGAGTTCCGCCCGCTCGTACTGCATGGCGGCGAGGCGCTGGATCATCTCGCGCTGCGCGAGCCGCTCCTTCTCGCGCAGATGCAGGATCATCGCGTGGTAGTCGACCGGATCGCCGATACCGTAGATCGCCGAGACCGTCGCGACGATCACGGTGTCGCGCCGCTCCAGCAGCGACTTGGTGGCAGACAGGCGCATCTGCTCGATGTGATCGTTGATGCTGGAATCTTTCTCGATGTACAAATCCCGGGACGGGACGTAGGCCTCGGGCTGGTAATAGTCGTAGTAGGAGACGAAGTACTCGATCGCGTTTTCCGGGAAGAACTCGCGCATCTCGGCGTAGAGCTGCGCCGCGAGGGTCTTGTTGGGTGCCATCACGATGGCCGGACGGCCGATCCGGGCGATCACGTTGGCCATCGTGTACGTCTTGCCGGAGCCGGTGACGCCGAGCAGAGTCTGGAAGGAGAGTCCGCGTTCGATGCCCCCGGTGAGCCGGTCGATGGCATCGGGCTGATCACCCGCCGGTTCGAACGGCTGATGCAGCCGGAACGGGCTGTTGGGGAAGGTGACGATCACGGGTAAACTTCGGGCGCTCCAGGGGTGAATCGAGTCTAGCACGCGCTCGCGCATTGCCCGCCGGCTTCAGTCCCCCAAAAAAATCTCTCACATCTGCCCTTCACGGAACATGTCCACAGCCCTCTTCTCCCAGGTCGAAATGGCTCCCCGCGATCCCATCCTCGGGGTCACAGAAGCATTCAACGCCGACACCAACCCGCGCAAAGTCAATCTGGGCGTGGGCGTGTACTACAACGACTCGGGCAAGGTGCCGCTGCTGGAGTGCGTCCGCAAGGCCGAGCAGCAACTGGTGGCCCAGGCCGCCCCCCGGGCCTACCTGCCGATCGACGGCCTGCAGGCCTACGACAAGGTGGTGCAGGCGCTCGTGTTCGGCGCGGACTCCGCGCTGATCCGCGACAAGCGGGTGATTACGGTCCAGGCTCTGGGCGGCACGGGCGGACTCAAGATCGGCGCCGATTTCCTGCGCCGGCTGGCCCCCGCCGCGGAGGTATGGATCTCCGACCCCAGCTGGGAGAACCATCGCGCGCTGTTCGAGAACGCGGGATTCAAGGTCAACAACTACCGCTACTACGACAGCACAGCGAAAGGTCTCGACTTCCCCGGCATGATCAAGGCGCTGGAGGCCATCCCTGCCGGGCACATCATCGTGCTGCACGCGTGCTGCCATAACCCGACGGGAGCCGACCTTTCCAGGGACCAGTGGCAGCAGGTCATCGCGACCGTCAAGGCTCGCGGGCTGACCCCCTTCCTCGACCTTGCCTATCAGGGCCTCGGGGACGGCATCGATGCCGACGCCCATGCCGTGCGGGCGTTCGGTGAAGTCGGGATTCCCTTCTTTGTCTCCAACTCGTTCTCGAAGTCGTTCTCCCTGTACGGCGAGCGTGTCGGCGCCCTCAGCATCGTCGCGCAGTCTGTAGAGGAAGCGGGACGCATCCTGAGCCAGGTGAAGCGCGTCGTCCGCACCAATTACTCGAATCCGCCTTCCCATGGCGGCAAAGTGGTTGCCGCGGTCCTCGAATCCCAGGAGCTGCGTGCCCTCTGGGAGAGCGAACTGGCCGGCATGCGCGATCGCATCCGCGACATGCGCAGCCAACTGGTCACCAAGCTGAAGGCGCGGGTCCCTTCCGCCGATTTCGGCTTCGTCGTCCACCAGCGGGGCATGTTCTCCTACTCCGGGCTCACCAAGACCCAGGTCGATCGCCTGCGCACGGAGTTCTCCGTCTACGCCATCGACACGGGCCGCATCTGTGTCGCCGCCCTCAACTCGCGCAATATCGACCACGTGGTGGAAGCCATCGCGGCCGTGATCGCCTGATGCCTGTCTGGCGGTGTTGACCGATACCGGCCTCGCCGCTAGACTTGCGCCCCTTCGGTTCCCCGATAGCTCAGTCGGTAGAGCGACGGACTGTTAATCCGCAGGTCCCTGGTTCGAGCCCAGGTCGGGGAGCCAACTCTCCTAACCGATGCCTCCCTTCCCTTCGGGACTGTGGCAGGAACGGAATGTTGGCCAGGATTCTCACCAAACCCCTCGAGGGGTCGTCAACATGTTCGGAGCCGGCAGGCCCGTCGATATAATCCGCGGTTCCTGAATCGACGACACATCGCCGTCCGCCTCCAGAGTCCAAAAGCATGTCCGTCCAGATCAAGACTCCCGAAGACATCGAGAAAATGCGTGAGGCCGGTCGCCTCGCCTCCGAGGTGCTCGACTTCATCGGCGCCCACGTGCGGCCCGGTGTCACGACGGACGAAATCGACAAGCTTTGCCACGACTTCATGGTCGGGGTGCAGGGCACGGTGCCTGCCCCGCTCAACTATGCCCCGCCCGGCTATCCCCCGTTCCCGAAGAGCATCTGCACTTCAGTGAATCACGTGGTCTGCCACGGCGTGCCCGGTGACAAGAAGCTGAAGGGCGGCGATGTGGTGAACGTCGACATCACCGTCATCAAGGACGGCTATCACGGCGACACTAGCCGCATGTTCTACGTCGGCGAGCCTTCCATCCAGGCGCGCCGCCTGTGCGAGATCACCTTCGATTGCATGTGGCGCGGCATCCGCGCGGTGAAGCCCGGCGCCTTCCTTGGCGACATCGGCCATGTGATCCAGACCCACGCCGAAGCGCAGGGCTTCTCCATCGTCCGCGAATTCTGCGGCCACGGCATCGGCAAGCGCTTCCACGAAGAACCCCAGGTCCTCCACTACGGAAGACCCCACACGGGGCTCAAGCTGCTGCCCGGCATGACCTTCACGATCGAGCCGATGATCAACGCCGGCAAGGCCGGCATCCGCCAGCTCGCCGACGGCTGGACCGTCGTCACGAAGGACCACAGCCTCTCGGCGCAATGGGAGCACACGGTGCTCGTGACGGACACCGGCTTCGAGGTGCTGACCGTCTCGGCCGGAACGCCCCCCGCCCCGCAGGTCTGACGATTCCGATGAACGCGGGTGCGCCGCAGCCGCAGCCAGCCTTCGATCCCCGGCAGTTCTCGGCAGCAGCCCGCGATGCCCTGAAGGAAAGCCGCGATGCGGCCGGGGAGCGACTGCGCCAGTGGTCGGGCGCCCATCACTTCCTGTCCCGCCAGTCCGAGTTCGTCGACCACCTTCTCGTCGATCTGTGGGCGGCGTCGCGCATGCCCGACGGCATGAGTCTGCTCGCGGTAGGGGGCTACGGCCGCGGACAGATGTTCCCGTACTCCGATGTGGATCTGATGATCCTCATGCCCGCCCCGGCCAACAGCGACGAACAGGCGCTCATCGAGCGCTTCGTCGGCTGTCTCTGGGACTGCGGTCTGGAGATCGGACTCAGCACTCGCACGCTGGGGGAGTGCCTGGAACAGTCGGCCCGCGACATCACCGTCCAGACGAATCTCCTCGAAGCGCGTCGCATCTGCGGTGACACGTCGCTGTTCGAGCGATTCCGAAAGGCCTACGACGCCCAACTCGACCCGCGCGCCTTCTGCGAGGCGAAGCTGCTCGAGCGGCAGCAGCGGCATACGCGCTTCAACGACATCGCCTACAGCCTCGAGCCCAACCTCAAGGAAAATCCCGGAGGCCTGCGCGATCTGCAGGTGATCGTCTGGATCGCACGCGCAAGCGGGCTGGGCACATCGTGGCGCGCCCTTACGACCCACGGCATCCTCACCCCGCAGGAGGCGGTCCGCCTCACCCGGCACGAGAACACGCTCCAGTCGCTGCGCTGTCAGCTGCACCTGCTGGCGGGCCGTCGCGAGGACCGGCTCGTGTTCGACTTGCAGATCCGCCTTGCCCAGAAGCTCGGCCTGCCGGAATCGCGCGAGCGCCGGGCGTCCGAGCAGCTGATGCAGCGCTTCTACCGTACGGCCAAGGCCGTACTGCTGCTGAGCGAGATCGTGCTGGCCAATTTGCGGGCCCGCCTGTTTCCGCCACCTGACACGACAATGGTCGCGCTCGATGGTCGTTTCCAGATCCGCAACGAGCTGCTCGAACTTACCGATCCGTCGCTGTACGAGCGCGAGCCGGCGGCGGTATTCGAGACTTTTCTCGTGTGGCAGCGCCACCACGAGGTCAAGGGGCTTGCCGCTTCCACACAGCGTGCGCTCTGGCATGCGCGCAGGTACGTGAATGGCGAATTCCGCCAGGTACCGGCACACCGCGAGGCGTTCATGCAGATCCTGCGGGAGCCCGACGGCGTCACGCACACGCTGCGCCGACTGAACCGGATCGGACTGCTGGGTCTGTACATTCCCGCCTTCGGTCGCATCGTGGGCCGGATGCAGCACGATCTGTTTCACGTCTACACCGTCGACGAGCACATCCTGATCGTCGTACGCAACCTTCGCCGGTTCGCCATCGCCGAGATGTCGCACGAATACCCGCTGTGCTCCCGGCTGATGAGCGAGTTCGCGCGGCCCGAGGTGCTGTACCTGGCCGGCCTGTTCCACGATATCGCCAAGGGTCGCGGCGGCGATCACTCCCTGCTCGGCAAGGCCGACGCGCTACGCTTCTGCCGCGCACACGGTCTCGAGCGTGACGATATCGATCTCGTCGCGTGGCTGGTAGAGCATCACCTCACGCTGTCCGCGACTGCGCAGAAGAAGGACCTCTCCGATCCGAAGGTCATCCAGGACTTCGCATCCCTGGTGCAGACGGACCGCCGGCTGGTCGCGCTGTACCTGCTCACGGTGGCGGACATCCGCGGTACCAGCCCCAAGGTCTGGAACGCCTGGAAAGCCAAGCTGCTGGAGGATCTGTTCCACGCGACGCGCAAGGCGCTGGGCGGCTCTCCCGAGCCGCTGGCGGGCTCCGTCCAGGACCGCAAGGAGAAGGTCCGCATCAAGCTGCAGGCCTATGCGCTGGCGCCCGGTGTCGAGGAGCGCCTTTGGCGCCGGTTGGGCGACGGGTACTTCCTCCGGCACGATGCCGGCGAGATCGCGTGGCACACGCGGCAGCTCTTCTTCCGCGTCGACACGCAGCAGCCGGTGGTCAAGGCGCGGCTCTCGCCCATTGGCGAGGGTCTGGAGGTGATGATCTACATGCCGGACCAGCGGCTGCTGTTCGCGCGCATCTGCAGCTTCTTCGAGCGCCTGAGCTACAACATCGTGGAAGCCCGCATCTACACCACGCGCGACGGGTATGCGCTGGACAGCTTCCTGGTGATGGATCCGTCGGACGCCGAACGCTCGCACTATCGGGACATCATCAGCTACGTGGAGCACGAGCTGGGCACGCGCCTCAGCGGAGATCCGAAGGTGGATCCGCCCACCCGTGGCCGGCTCTCCCGGCAGTTGAAGGCATTCCCGCTCACGCCCGAAGTCACCATCCGCCCCGACGAGCGCGGCACGTTCCACTATCTTTCACTGATCGCGGGCGACCGTCCCGGCCTGCTGTCGTCGGTGGCACGCATCCTCGCGCAGTACGAGATCGACGTGCAGACGGCGAAGATCAACACGCTGGGCAGCCGCGCGGAGGACGTGTTCCTGCTGAAGGGGGAGGCACTGAAGGACGCGAAGCGGGTGATCCGGCTCGAGACCGAGATCATTCACCAACTGGAAGCGTGAGCGAAAGCGGCGTGCCGCGCGCGAGATCGCCCCGTTCGATCCGGTAGACCCAGGCCAGCAGTTCGGCCACGGCGATGTAGAGCTGCGGGGGAATACGAGCGTCGAGATCGATCTGCATGAGCATCGCCACGAGTTCCGGCGATTCGTGCACGAAAACGCCGGCTTCACGCGCCCTTTCGATGATCGTCGCCGCGAGAACACCGCGCCCCTTGGCGACCACCCTCGGCGCGCCGTCTGCGCCCTCGTACGCGAGGGCCACGGCGAGTCCTCGCGGATCCGGTTCAGACATCGTCGTCCTCGCCGCGCAGGCGCATCCCCGCAAGACTGAGTCCGCGTGCCGCGAGGCTGTCGCGAAGCTGCGCGGTTGCTGCGCCCATTTCGGCGCGCGCGGCATCGGTGGCCACCAGTTCCACCTGCAGTTCGGCCCCGCGAAGCCGGAGCACCGCCTCGACCGCCCCGACGCGCGGAAGATCGAGCCGCACCCGGGACGTCCAGGAGGGCGCATCGCCCGGTTCCCGCGATTCGGGGGCATCCTCTTCCACGACCCATTCCATGTTCTGACCGGGCCATACCTGCCCGCTCCAGTGGATCTGCTGCGTGCCGAGACTCTGGAGCTGCCGATCCACGAGGGTCGCAACGCCTTGCGGGAGCGCGCCGGCGCTTCCCGCGTCACGCACAGTCGCCGCACTGCTGTTGGTTTCCGCAAGCGCGGGGGACGTCGTCGAGGTCGGCTGTGCGACCTCGGCAGCGGGATCCGCGTCGGCAACGCGCGCAGCCGATTCGGCCAGGCGTGCCTGAGGCTCCTGTCGGAGGGTGGCGAGGTCCCGTCTCCCGCCGACCCATTCCGCCTGGTGCGACTCGTAGAAGAGGCCACTGCCTTCGAGCGCCTTGCGCAGCGGCCCCTCGAGCGCGACACCCTCGGCGGGCGGGGTGTCGACGAGAGGCACTTGCGGCAGGGGCGATGCACTCTCGCGGGCGGCGGCCGCGGAGATCGACTGGAGTTGCCCGGAAAGCGAGCTGAGCGCAACCCGCGCGGACCCGGCTTCCGGGGGCTGCGCGGGGATCGCCTGCTGGGAAAGGCCGAAGGTCGGGTTTGCGCCGCCCTTGAGGACCACCAGCGGAAGCGAGGTACCGACTCCGGCGTTCAATCCGGGCGGCAGGCGTGTCTGATAGACCCCGCCTTCCACGTCGAGGACAGCACGCCCGTCTACCAGGACGGCTGCCACGCGCGCCAGAACCTCGGCACCGACCCGGAGCGACGGCCCGGTCGCCGGCTGCCCGTCATCGACGGCCCGGCCCTGGAAGGACTGCAGAAGTGCCGAGAGGCGAACCTGCTGAACCAAGTCCATGTGGAAGTCTCTGGGGACTACGGTTGTCCGAAAGCGGTGGCGCCACCGCCGCTGTGCTCAGACAGGCGAACCATGGCACAAGACGCTGCCGACCTGCCCGCCCCGCGAACCGTCAGCGCTTGCGGTAGAGCGCCGCGATGAGCTCCGCCTCGCCGCGGGAGATGCCGCAATGCTCCGCGATCGCCAGCGGCTCCTGGCCGCCCTTGGCGAGCTGGATGGCACTGGCATAGGGTGTCTGGTTTTCCTTGGGCGCCACGGTCCGCAGGGCGTCCACTTCGCTGCGCAGCTCGGCGATCTGCCGGCGGAGTTCCCGGATCTCGTCCCGCAGGGGAGCGACGGCAAAGTGGCCGGCATCGCCCGTCGGACGGTGGCGTTTCCGGAACCAGCCCCGGTTTCGGGCGAGCGCGACCACCACCAGCACCACGTAGGCACTGAGCAGCACGATCGCGGAGATGAGGACGACCCGCCAGGATAAGTCGAAGGATTCCATGGAGTACGCGCGCGGAGATTCCGCCCCGGAAGCCGGTTCCGGCCGCCTGGCGGACCGGCTCCGTCTGGAGCTCGAAAGGGAGTTTGCAGCCCCGCCTCGGAGGCGTCAATGCCGCGCGGGCGGGCTCAGGACCCGCTGGTGTAGGTCTTGTTGACCTTGCGGGCCGTGGTGACGTCCGAGAGGATCTCGCGAAGCTCATGCATCCAGTCCTCGGTGAGCGTCCGCACTTCCTCGTCGAGCGCCAGCATGCGCGCGAGCAGGTCGCGCTTTCGGTCGCGCCAGCGGGCGTCACGCGGAGGCTCGGTGTCCACGAGGCGGATGCTTTCCACCAGCGTGTCGCGCTCGCGTTCCGCGGCCACGAGGGCATCCCAGTCGCCGGCGCGAGCGGCCTCCACCATGCGCTGGGTCAGTTCGAGCGCTTCGGTGTAAGCGCGGTCGATCTCTGCGGGCGTCACGGCTGCGTCACGCCTTTCCGTAGCTGTGGGAACCCCGCCCGCGAGCGGGTTCGGGTGCCGCCACCGCGGCGGTCCCCTGCTGCTTGGACACCACGTCCTCCCAGGCCACCTTCAGGTCGCGCAGCAGGGTGCAGACCTCGTCGAGGGCGGCCGTGTCGTCCTGGAGGTTGGCCTGCAGCAGGCGGTGCCCCATGTACTCGTAGAGCGAAGCGAGATTCGCCGCGATCTCGCCGCCGGCCTTCTCGTCGAGCGCCCCGCGCAGACCCTCTTCGATGATGCCGATGGCCTTCGAGATGCTCCGGCCCTTCGCGGCCGCATCCCCCGCAATCATCTCGGCCCGGGCGCGGGTCAGCGACAGGATGGCGCCCTCGTAGAGCATCACGATGAGCATTTCGGGCGTTGCGCCGGACACCCCGGTTTCCACGGCCAGCCGTGCGTACGTCTGGAGTGCGTTGTCGATCACTGCATTCATGGCTGTTGCCTGGGCCCCTTCGAGCCTCAGTTGTTGTTCAGCGCAGCTAGCTGCTGCGTGAGGTAGTTGCTCGTCGCGCGCAGGTTCGACAGCAGCGTGTCCAGGGTCGTGAACTGGTCGCGGTAGCGCTGCTCGGTGTCGGCGAGGCGCCGATCGAGCGCCTCACGCTGCCGGTCGAGATCCTGAATCGATCGTCCGATGCCTTCCGTGCGGCTCGACAGCGTGCCGCCCGTCTCGAGAAACTGGTCCACGAGCGCACTCATGCGTGCCGCGAATCCGTTGCCGACGGTGATCTCTCCGCGAGATCCCGTACTTCCTCCGCTCACTTCCACCCTGAGTCCCTCCGTCGCGCTGCCTTGAGCGCCTGTGAGTATCTGTCCCGATCCGGTGGCTTCGACGCCGCCGATGGTTCCCGCCACATCCACCCCGGCAGTTGCGGTGGGGGAAGCGCCGAGGAGCGAGGTCGCGCCGGTTCCGCCGATGGCGACGCTGGAGTTGCTGCCGTAGCGGCTCGACGCGATGGTCAGCACGCCGGCCGTCTGACTGACGGACACCTTGAAGCCGCTGGCCGAGAGTGTCGAGTTGCCATTGATCGTCGACTGCACCATCGTCGCGAGCGAGGCCGCCGTGTACGTTCCCGCCGCGAGCTTCGCGGTGGCTGCAATGCCGTTCAGCACGACGCTGATCGAATCATTCACGCCTGCCGTGATGGTGGTCCCTGCGGCGGCCGTCCCGACCAGCGTGCCTTGCGTCGCGAGAGTCGAGACCGACAGCGCGTACGCGCCTGCCTGCGTGCGCGAGGTCTGTCCGGTGACGTTCACCAGGGAGTCCGATGCGCGTGCCGAAGAGGAGAACAGCGCGGCAACGTCATCGGCGCTGTTCGACAGCGCGGTCGTCAGCTTCGAGGAATCCAGGGCCAGACTGCCGTCCCGCTGGAACGAAATCCCCACCTCGGAGAGAGTGCGAATCGTAAAACCGGGACCGAGGGACCCGCCGAGCGTCGTACGCAGCTGCGCCTGGATCGTCCGCACGGCGGCATCACCGTTCAGCGGTGCCCGCGTTCTTGTGGCCGGATCGGCTGCGCTGACGCCGTTCAGGACGCCGTTCAGTTCGTTGTAGGTCTTCACGAAATCCGAGACGGCCTTCTCGGCGTCCGCCGTGCTTCGCGAGACATTGATCGTGGTGATGCCTGCCTTCACCAGCGAGACGGACACCCCATCGATCGCGGACGTGAGCGTATTCGAGGTGCTCTCGACGGCCAGCCCGTTCACCGTGAGCTCCGCGTTGCGTGCCGCCGTGGTCTGCGTGAGCGTCTGCGTCGCCTCGGGATCGTAGGCCAGCATGCCGGCCAGGGTGGCGTCCCCCGTGACCGAGATGTTCATGCTGCGATTCTCGCCCGTCGCGGTGGACTGCAGCACGAGGCGATAGGGGCTCGCGCCGCCATCGTTGACGATGCTGGCGCGTACACCGAGATTCCCCGAGTTGATCGCGTCACGAATCCCGGTCAGGGAGTTGTTCGTAGAGTCGATCGTGACCGTGCCGCTGGCGATCGAGGCATCCTGAGCGAAGGTGGCCCCGGTGTAGACGCCGTTCGTGAGCGTGCCGCCGGTGATGGTGCCGAACTCAAAGCGGATTTCCGTGGAAGTGCCGGCGCCGATGGCCGCCGTCAGGCTCGATTGCCCTGCGGCGGCAAGGGTCTGCGCCTGCGCAGTCTGGGTGATGTCGAGCGTGTAGCTCCCCAGCTGGGCCGTGGCGGAGGCCGAACCGCTGGCGACGGCCGTATCGGACGAGCTGACGCTGCGGGAACGGAACCGGGTGCCGCTTGCCAGGGCGTCGATGGCGCTCTGGAAGCTCGAAAGCGAAGAGCGCACGTTGCCGTAAGCCGACAACTGCGACTGAAAACTGATCTCCTGCCGGTCGATACGGTCGAGCGGTGCCCGCTCGATCGCCATCAACTGGGTGACGATGCCGTTGACATCCAAGTTCGAGCCGATTCCCGGTGCGGAGATGGCCATGGTTCCCTCGCTTGCGCGCGCAGACCTGAATGATTACGGCAGCACAACCCGCCAGCTTGAACCCGACGTACCGGTCTCAGGCCTTCTGGTCGAGCAGCAACCCTTCGAGCTTGGTCATGTTGCGGGCGAGCGTGAGCAGTTCCTCGGAAGGAATCTGCCGGATGATCTCGCTCGTGGAAGCGTCCACCACCTTCACGATGGTCTTGCCGCTGTCCTTGTCGATCGTGAACTCAAGGCTGGCGCCTGCGGCCTCGGCGACGTCCTGCGCATCGCTGACGGTGCGCTGGAGATCCTGGGCGGGAGCCTGGCCCTGGGGCTTCACGCCCGGCGGCTGCGGTGGATTGGCCTGCACGGCCGGCGGAGCGCCGGTGGGTGCAGCCGGACTTGCTGTGGCGACGCCTGTTTCGGCCCCACGGGGCTTCACCGTCGACAGCATCGTTGCCTGAACAACCATGATCGTTACCCTCGAGACATCTCAACCCGCGGCCAGCGAAACGCCAGCCGCGGGAGACTCCATTACCGCAACAGCGACAGAACGTTGTTCGGAATCGCGTTGGCCTGGGCCAGGACTGCCGTACCGGCCTGCTGCAGAATCTGCGAGCGGGTCAGCTGAGCCGTCTCGGCTGCGAAGTCCGCATCACGGATCCGCGAACGGGAGGCCGACAGGTTCTCACCCGTGATCTGCAGGTTCGCCACCGTATTCTCGAAGCGCGACTGAAGCGCACCGAAGCGGGCTCGCTGACCGTTCACCGCAGCCAGGGCCGCGTCTACGATCGCCAGCGCGTTGTTCGCGCCACTCACATTCGAGATGTCGATGGTGGACACCGCTTCGAGCGTGGCCGAGCCGTCGGTCACTGCATCGGTCGTACCGTCGCCGACGATGGCGTAGCTGCGATCCGACGCGAAGCTGAGGTAACCCACTGCCGTGCCGTCGTCACCGGCGGTCAGCGTCTGCGCCGTGCCGAAGTCGTCGGTGGAGTCGTCCGGCGTGGCAAGACCGGCCGGGTCGAAGTTCGAGAAGTCCACGTCGCCGCCTGACGCCGCACCATTGGTGATGGTGATGTTGTCGCCGGCTTCGTTCAGCAGAATGATCCCGTCGTTGGTTTCGTTCAGCTTGGCGGTCACGCCCGTCTTCGAGGCGGCGTCGTTGATGCCGGCCACCGCGCTCGCCAGACCCTCGGCGCTATCGACCGCACCGACGGTGAAGCTCACGTTCACGGCCGTCGAATTCTTCGAGACGATCGAGAGTGTGTAGTTGGTGTCGGCTGTGGCGAACTCGAGCTGGCCGCTGGTGCGGGCACTTGAAACCACACCGGTGACATCGGCAACGGCATTGACCTTGTTCGCGAGGCTGCGCGCCGAATCGGTCGCGGCCACGGTGATCGTCTCGGTCTCGAGACCCTGGATATCGAACGTGCCGGCCGTGAACGTCGCCCCGGAGGCCGTATCGACCGTGTCCGACAGGTACGAGTTGTTGCCGTAGACGCTCGTGCGAAAGTCGCCGGTCTGCGCGGTGATCACCTGGTTGGCGTTGGCGCCCACCTGGAAGGCCGCGGAACCGAAGGATCCGTCAAGCAGCTTGAGCCCGTTGAACTCGGTATTGTTCGAGATACGGTCCAGTTCCGACACGAGCTGCGACACTTCCGCCTGCAGGGCCTTGCGGTCACCGGCGGAGTTCGACGCATTGGCGGACTGCACGGACAGTTCGCGGATACGCTGCAGGATGTTGCCCGAGGACTTCAGCGCGCCTTCTGCGGTCTGCGACAGCGAGATACCGTCGTTCGCGTTGCGGCGAGCCTGCTCGAGGCCACGGATCTGTGCCGTGAATCGCTCGGAAATCGCGAGACCGGCGGCGTCGTCCTTGGCAGAGTTGATTCGCAGCCCCGACGACAGCCGCTGGAGTGCCGTGGCCAGTTCGCCTTGGCTAGTGCTGAGATTACGTTGCGCATTGAGCGACGCGACGTTGGTGCTGATAACTTGAGACATCTGAATACCTCTCGACGAAAGTCAAAGTGCTCTGAAAAACTTACTCGACTTTGGTTACCCTCGCCCGCTAAGGCCTTCCAAACCGCTGTCACAATCCATTTACGACGAGACCCTCGAAATCTTGAGCTATGGGAGATTTCGCGGGCGGCCGGGCGGGATCCGGGGCCATTGCCCCGCCGAATCACCGGCTCCGTCGCGGATTTGTTCATGCCCGCCCCGAGGGGCGCACGCATGAGAGCTCCTGCCCCTTGTTTCGGCACAAGTCGGCGAAAATTGAACTCGCGAATGCAACTTGCGCAGTGTCCGCGAGAGGAGACACCCCTCGAGATCCCGTGGGGCGGGCGCAGACCCGTGCGAGAAGCACGTGTCTACGAAAGGGCGAAACTCAATCGTCGTCGTTGAGCTGCCCGGGGAACAGCACCTCCGCAAACCCGAAGTTGCGCAGGTCGCGGATCCGCATCGGATAGAGCACACCGGCCAGATGATCACACTCGTGCTGAACTACCCGGGCGTGGAAGTCGGATACCGTGCGATCGATCGTCTCGCCCTTGAGACCGACACCGCGATAGCGAAGCCGCACATGCCTCGGGACGAGACCTCGCATGCCGGGTACCGACAGACACCCCTCCCACCCCTCCTCCATCTCGTCGGCAACCGGTTCGAGCACGGGATTCATCAGCACCGTGAAGGGGATCTCCTCGGCATCGGGATAGCGGGGGCTGCGAAAGCCTCCGAAGATCACGAGTTGCAGACCCACGGCGATCTGAGGGGCGGCGAGTCCCGCGCCGTTCAGCGCGCGCATCGTGTCGAGCATGTCCTCCACGAGCGAGAGGATCTCGGGCGAAGTGGGATCCTGCACCGGCGCGGCCGGCTGCAGCAGGCGCGGGTCCCCCATGCGGATGACGTCACGAACCGCCATGGGCGCTCACCAGGGCTTCGAGGATTGTGCGCGCACGTCCCACCGCTTCGTGCATGACGGCCTTGATGTCGTCGAGGGAAATGCCGTTGCGGCTGTTCCCCCTGCCGGCCGCGTGGTTGGCCACGATCGCGATCGCCGCGTATTCGAGTTCGAGTTCCCGCGCGAGAGCCGCCTCCGGCATGCCCGTCATGCCGACCATCGTGGCGCCATCCCGCTCCAGGCGGTCGATCTCGGCTGCGGTTTCCAGGCGGGGTCCCTGCGTGACCGCATACACCCCTTCCGGCACCACGGTCTCGCCGGCACGCCGTGCGGCATCGAGGATCTTCTCGCGAAGCGAGAGGGTGTAGGGGTGCGTGAAATCGATGTGCGTGACGGGCTGGTCGGGCCCTTCGAAGAAGGTGCTCTTGCGACCCCACGTGTAGTCAATGAGCTGGTGCGGCACGGCCAGCACACCCGGCCCGAGGTCCCGGGCGATCCCGCCTACCGAGGCGATGGATACGATCGTGCGCACGCCCTCCGCGTGCAGCGCCCAGAGATTGGCGCGGTAGTTCACCTGATGCGGCACGATGGTGTGACCATAGCCGTGCCGTGCCAGGAAGATCACCGGCTGTCCGAGGATTTCGCCAAAGGTAAGTGCCCCCGAGGCATCACCATAGGGCGTGCGCACCACCTGCCGCCGACTCACCTCGAGATTGGAGAGCTGGGTAAGCCCCGTGCCTCCGATGATGCCCAGCACCGGCGTCGTCATGAATTCCCCTCCTCGCGCAGAGCGTGGATGGACGGGAGATTGCGCCAGACCCCGTGCACGTCCATGCCGTAACCGAACACGTACCGGTCCGGGACCTGCAGACCGACGAAATCGGCTGCCACCGGCTTGGCCCGCGGCAGCACCTTTTCACAGAACACGGCGATCAGCACTTCGGCCGCCCCCTTGGCGATCAGCACCTCCCGTATCGCCGCGAGAGTCAGGCCTTCGTCGAGAATGTCGTCCACCACGACGACCGTCCGACCCGTCACCTCCTCGCGCGGCTCCACCCGCCACGAGATATGGCTGCCGCGCGTTTCGTTGCCGTAGCGGGTCGCGTGGATGTAGTCGAGCTCCAGCGGGAAATCCAGCTGGGGCAGGAGCTGCCCGCAGAAGACACTCGCCCCCCGCATGACCATGAGGACGAGAGGAAACCTGTCCCCGACCCGCGTGGTCAGGGCGCCAGCCACCGCAGACACGGCGGCACGACACTGGTCCGGACTGGCGATCAGGTCCGCCCTGTGTCGAAGGGCCAGCGCCTCGTCGCGCGTCATACGGCGGTACTCGCATGACCACGCAGAAACGCCGCGAACTCCTGGCTCACCTCCGGGTGACGCAGCGCGAAGTCCACGTTGGCCATGAGGTAGCCGAGCTTGGAACCGCAGTCGTAGCGGGTGCCCTCGAAGGCCCAGGCCAGCACCTGTTCGGCCTTGAGGAGATCGGCGATGCCGTCGGTGAGTTGGATCTCCCCGCCGGTGCCCTTGCCGATGCGCTCGAGATAGTTGAACAGCGCGGGGGTCAGGATGTAGCGGCCCACCACGGCAAGATCCGACGGCGCATCGGCCGGCTTGGGCTTCTCGACGATGCCGGAGAGCGAGTAGAGCCGATCGGAAATCGCATCGGCGCGGATCACGCCGTACTTGCTCGAATCTTCCTTGGGGATCCTCTGCACCGCGAGCACGGAGCGCTTGTGCTCCGAGTACACGTCAACCATCTGTTGCAGCGTCGAGGGCGAGCCGTCGATCAGGTCATCGGCGAGGATGACCGCAAAGGGTTCGTGGCCCACCACCGGGCGGGCACACAGGACCGCGTGACCCAGACCGAGCGCCTCCGGCTGACGAACGTAGATGCAACTCACGTTCTTCGGGACCATGTTCCGCACGGCTTCGAGGAGTGAGACGCGGCTGCGGGCCTCCAGTTCGGCTTCCAGTTCTGGCGCCTTGTCGAAGTGGTCCTCGATCGCACGCTTGTTGCGCCCCGTGATGAACACCATCTGGGTCATGCCGGCGCCGACAGCCTCCTCCACGGCGTACTGGATGAGCGGCTTGTCGACGATCGGAAGCATTTCCTTCGGGCTCGCCTTGGTCACCGGCAGGAAGCGGGTGCCGAGGCCGGCGACGGGGAACACCGCCGTTCGGATAGGTGCAGTCATTGGGTCTCCTTGGCGATTGCGGACAGCGATTTGTCATGTTGGCGGAGCAATTCTAGCAACCCCGCCTCGTCCAGAATGTGAATGCCCAGGCTTTGGGCCTTTTCGAGCTTGCTCCCCGCCTCCGCCCCGGCGACGACGTAGTGCGTCTTGGCGGAAACGCTCCCGGCGACCTTGCCGCCGGCCTGCTCGATCTTCGCGCGGGCCTCGTCGCGCGTCAGTGTCGGCAGCGTGCCCGTGAGGACGAACGTCACACCGGCCAGCGGTCGCGGCACCGACTCGACGGCGATGCGCTCCCACTGCACGGCGGCGCTGAGGGCCGTGACGACTTCGCGATTGTGTTCCTGGTCGAAGAACTCGCGGATGCTCCGCGCAACCACCGGCCCCACATCCGGGACGGTCATGAGAGCCTCCTGCGAGGCCTCGACGATCGGCGGCAGGTCGCCGAAGTGCCGGGCGAGATCGCGCGCGGTCGACTCACCGACATTGCGTATCCCGAGCGCGAACACGAGCCGCTGCAGCGTGGTTCGGCGACTGCGGTCGACGGCGGCGACCAGATTCTCCGCGGAGCGGTCGCCCATGCGCTCCAGCGAGGCAAGGCTTTCCCGGGTGAGGCTGTAGATGTCCGCCGGCGTGCGCACGAGTCCCTGATCGACGAGCTGATCCACGATCTTTTCGCCGAGTCCCTCGATATCCATGGCGCGGCGCGAAGCGAAATGCAGCAGGGCCTGCTTGCGCTGAGCCTCGCAGAAGAGCCCGCCTACGCAGCGCCGGGCCGCCTCGCCCTCCTCCCGCGCCGCCAGCGAATCGCACACCGGACACCGGTCCGGCATGCGGAACGGCTCGGCCCTCAGTCCGTCACCCGGCACAACGCGCACAACCTCGGGAATGACATCGCCCGCCCGGCGCACGACGACGGTATCGCCTACGCGCACGTCCTTGCGCGCCACCTCGTCCTCGTTGTGCAGCGTCGCGTTGGTCACGGTGACGCCGCCCACGAACAGCGGACGCAGTCGTGCCACCGGCGTGAGCGCGCCGGTTCGGCCCACCTGCACTTCGATGCCGAGCACCTCGGTGACGCCTTCCTCGGGGGGGAACTTGTGGGCCACCGCGAAGCGCGGCTCCCGCGTGACGAAGCCCAGACGCGCCTGCAACGCCAGACTGTTGACCTTGTAGACGACACCATCGATCTCGAACGGCAGGCTGGCTCTACGTTCGCCGACGCGCGAGTGGAAGGCTGCCAGAGCCTCGCCGCCGTGGGCGACCGTGCGTTCGTCACAGACCGGCAGTCCGGCCGCGGCGAGGGCATCGAGGATGCCGCTCTGCGTCCCCGGAAGCGGCCAGCCCGCCACTTCTCCGAGCCCGTAGGCGAAGAACGACAGCGGTCGTCTCGCGGTGATCGCGGAATCCAGCTGCCGGACGCTCCCCGCCGCCGCGTTGCGCGGGTTGACGAGCAGCTTCTCGCCGCCGGCCTCGGCCCGCCGGTTGAAGGCTTCGAACTCGGCGAGCGCCATGTAGACCTCGCCGCGAACCTCGAGCACCGCGGGGGGTTCGGAAAGCTTGAGGCGCAGCGGAATGCGTCGGATGGTGCGGATGTTCCGCGTGACGTCCTCGCCGGTCTGCCCGTCGCCCCGCGTGGCCGCGCGGACCAGCACACCGTCCTCGTAGCGGAGGCTGATGGCGAGACCGTCGTACTTCAGTTCGGCGTTGTACTCGACGGGCGGGTCTTCGGGCCCTAGCGCCAGATCGCGGCGGATCCGCGCATCGAACGCGGTGGCACCCGCGGGACCGGTCTCGGTCTCGGTACGAATGGAGAGCATCGGGACGACGTGGATGACCGGTTCGAACTCGTCGAGACGCCCGCCGCCCACCCGCTGCGTGGGGGAATCGGGGCTCCGCGACTCCGGGTACTGGTCTTCGAGGGACTGGAGTTCACGGAACAGCCGGTCGTACTCGGCGTCCGGGAGAACCGGCGCGTCGAGTTCGTAGTACAGGCGACTGTGATGGTCGAGTTCCCTGCGGAGCGTCGCGATGCGTTCCGCAACATCGGCCGGCAAAGGGGCAGCGGGCACGGGGAGAGGCGTCCCGTGATCTGCCGGGCCCGTCACGAGAACAGACGCAGCGCGACCGGCCCCCCTGGGGGAATGCCTGCCTCGTCCATGGCGCCGTACACGCCGAGCAGGTGCCGGCGGATGGCATCGAGGCCGTGGTCGTTCAGGGCCTGACGGTTGTCGTCGACGATGATGCCGTCGAGCTTGGCCGCGAAGTTCTTGCTGACCTGCACCATCCGGTCATAGGCGCCGATGCCGCCGGCCGCGCGAGGCACATCCAGCAGAAAGGTGACACCCGACGTGGTGAGCGCCTTGATGCTTTCCGGGAAGAAGGGCTCCGGATCCTGGTTGTCCAGCGTGAACTGGGAGGCGCCGTGGGTATCCTCGTAGTGGAACTGGCCGTCGGCTTCGAGCTTGAGGCCGGCAGACTCGGCCAGCGCGCGGATGGTCGTACCCTGGAAGAGTTGCCCGGTCCGCGCGACGACGGACAGGCCGATGGCGATGTCCACATCCGCGCAGAACCGGTCCAGCTCCTGCGCGCGGCTTTCCACGGCGTCCAGGTCGGGCAGGATGAGCGCAGCGGAGGTGTCGACCGAGACACCGCGCATGGCAGCGGCGAACTCCTCGAGGTCGGCCCGCGACACGGCGGACTGACGGTCCGCCAGCTGCATCGACAGCCGTATGCGCCGGAATCGGCCATTGGCGGTTTCGTCCAGGGCCACCCACTGCCCGGTGCGCTCATCGAATCCCGCCGGATGGGCGGCGCGCGCCAGGGCACCCATCGCCTGGGCGATCCGCTGGAGAAAGTCCTCCCCGAACGGATCTTCCTGCTGGAACACCGCTTCGCAGTCGACGGCGCCGGGCTCCGACGCCCGGGTCGTCACGGGTTCGTCCTGACGCGGCGCGGCCCGCGGCACGGGGGCTGGGTCTTCCTGTCCGGGGAGATCGCTGTCCTCCCCGAGGGAAGACTCGGCGTCCATCGGCTCGGAATGCACCGGCAGCGGCGGCGGCGGGCTGTCGCCGTCGAACAGCACGTCGCGGGGTGGTGCTTCGAACGCCTCTTCCGCACGGCGGCGGTGGGCGCGCTCCTGGTACCAGTTGAAGGCCAGCACGCCCAGGATCACGATGACCCCGAGGCCCAGAAGACTCCACTGCAGATCACTCATTAGTCTTTCCGCTCACCGGATGGCGCAGCCGCGAAGGGGCGATGGCGCGATGGTGCCACGGCACGATCGGCTGCGGGGAATGGGGAAACGCGGATCGGGCCGGCGCGTCATGCCGCCTGCTCTTCACGCATCTTCAGGGCTTCCTCGATGTCGACCGCCACCACGCGGGAAACCCCCAGCTCTGTCTGCGTGACACCGACCAGCTGTTCCGCGATCTCCATCGTGATCTTGTTGTGGCTGATGAAGATGAACTGCGTCTGGTCGGCCATCTTGCGCACGAGCTGACAGAAGCGGCCGGTGTTGGAGTCGTCGAGCGGAGCGTCCACCTCGTCCAGCAGGCAGAACGGCGCCGGATTGAGCTTGAACAGCGAGAACACGAGCGACACGGCGGTCAGGGCCTTTTCGCCGCCGGACAGCAGCTGGATCGAGGCGTTCTTCTTGCCGGGCGGCCGCGCGATGATCTGCACGCCGGAATCCAGGATCTCGTCGCCGGTCATGACGAGTTTCGCCTCGCCGCCGCCGAAGAGCTGCGGGAACATCTCCGCCAGATTCTTGTTCACCGTCTCGAACGTGTCCGACAGACGTTCACGGGTTTCGCGATCGATCCGACGGATCGCGTCTTCGAGGGTGTTGACCGCTTCGTTGAGGTCCGCCGACTGGGCGTCCAGGAACGCCTTGCGTTCGGTGGTCTTGCCCAACTCGTCGAGAGCGGCCAGGTTGACGGCCCCCAGCGCCGAAAGGGCTTCCTGGAGGCGGTTGATCTCCTGCTGCAGAGCGTTCGGCCGGGGCGGCTTTTCCATGGCGAGAGCCAGCGCCTCGGCGTCGTACGTGGCCTGGGCCAGCTGCTCGGCAAAGCCTTCCTCCGCGATGCGGGCCTCCTGCTCCTTCAACCGGAGCTCGCCGATGCTCTCGCGCAGCGGGTCGAGCGCCCGTTCGAGTCTGGCGCGCTCCTCGTCGGCCGCACGCAGCGCGCGTTCGGCTTCAGACAGGGTGTCGCGAGCCTGCGCGAGTGCGACTTCCCGGGCCTGCTTGATGTCGAGCGCCTCGCCCACCTGGGCTTCCAGCGGTGCCTCGTCGAAAATGGACAGCTCGCCCTGGGCCTCGCCCCGCGCGGCTTCGGCGCGCATCTTCTGTTCGGAGAGCGACGCGGTCGCGCGGTCGATCTCGGCAGCCTTCGACTCGAGCGTCTGCATTGCAAAGCGCGAAGCCTGGAGCAGCCGTTCGGCCTCCGTGGTGCGCTCGCGGGCGCGTGCCAGGGCTTCCTCGGCCTTCTCGAACTCACCGTCCGCCCGCCCCACTGCGGCGCTGAGGCCATTCGCGCGGTCGTCGGCCTCGGCGATCGCCATGGCGGATTCTTCGAGCGCTTCGCGTTCCCGCCGCTCGTCGCCATCGATCTCGGCGAGTTCTTCGTCGATCTGGGTGCGGCGGTGCCGCGCGCGATCCGCAGCCTGCGTCAGGCGCTCGAGCCCGAGGTCCACTTCGTGGCGGCGCTGCGACAGCGCCGTGAGTTCGTCGCGGACGCGGTCACGCGCCGCACGCAGTTCCACGAGTTCAGCCTCGCCTTCGGCCTGGCGCTCCCGCTCGGCCGCGAGGCCGGCAGCCACACCGGGAATCTCGGCTTCGAGGCCTGCGATCTCCTGCTTGCGCTCCAGCAGACCGTGAATCTCGGAATCGGGGGCGTGGAAACCCACGCTGTGGGCAGTGAAGACGTGTCCTTCGCGGGACACCACACACTGCCCGTTGGGCAGTCCGGCGGCAGCCGCAAGTGCCTCGGCGGCGCCCGGCGCCGCGAAGACGCCGTCCAACCATTCGGCCACGGCGCCCTGCACTTCCGGATCGCTGCAGGTGACGTAGGTCGCGAGCGGCACGCACCCGGCGGGTGACGAGACGCCGAAATCCGAGGTGGCGGAACCACCGCGATACACCGCGAGCTTTCCGGGGGGCGAGGCGCCGAACCAGTCGGACAGGCGCGAGAGGTCATCGAGACGAAGGGCGTTGAGGCGTTCGCGCAGGACGGCCTCGACGGCGTCCTCCCAGCCGTGGGTGACCTGCACCTTCTCCCACAGACGGGCGGCCTCACCGAGACCGTGCTGGCCCAGCCAGGCGGCCATCTGCTCGCTCGCCCCGACCTGCTGCTGCAGGGCGACCAGCGCATGACGGCGGGCCTCCAGCGAGGCAAGCTTGTGCCGCATCGCCTCGACGCCCTGGGCCGCGGCCCTGACCGCCGCCTCGACCTCGGGGATGCGCGCCTGGATGCCACCCTGACGGTCCTGCACCTGGGCGATCTGGGACTCCACTTCCTCCCGGCCTGCACGCAGTTCGGCGATGGCTTCCTCGTCGGGCGCGGCGATCCCGTCGAATTCGGTCCGCAGCCTCTCGCGGCGGGTACGCAGCTGGATGAGGACCCGGTCGGTCTGGTCCCGGCGGGCCGCGGCGACCTCGCGCTCGCGCTGCGCCTGGGCCAGCTGCTGCCGCATGCGTTCGAGTTCCGCCCGGGCCTCACGATGACGCTGTTCCGCCGAGGGCATCGCGTCACGGGCATCCAGGGCGGCACCCTCGTGGGCTTCGAGGCCGGCTGCGGCGCGCTCGCGCTCCTCGGCAATGCCGGCAAGGTCGGCGACCAGCGCGGCAATGCGCTGCTCGTCACGGCCGATCTGCTCTTCCAGCTCGGCCGTGCGAGCCTGGGCCCGCTGACGGTTGGTGCGCAGAAACTGCAGCTGCTGCTCGACCCGCGAGAATTCGGCGTTGGCCTCGTAGAGTCCGCCCTGCGCGGCATGAACCGCGTCGCCCGCCGCATAGTGCGCGGCCCGGGAGGTTTCCAGCCTGGCTTCGACCTCGCGCAGGGCGGCGGTCGTGCGCTCCAGGTCGAGCGTGGCGCGCTCCATCTCACCCGCGAGACGCGCTCGCAGGTTGCCGGCATCGCGCCCCCGCACGGCCCACAGCAGGCACTGGTTGCGGCGGATGTCAGCCTCGAAGGTGCGGTACTGCTCCGCGGCGATCGCCTGTTCCTGCAGCCGCTCGATCTGGACGCCGAGTTCGCGCCGGATGTCCTCCACCCGCAGGAGATTCTCCCGGGCGTCGTCCAGCCGGTTCTCGGTTTCCTTCCGGCGCTCGCGGTACTTGGAGACGCCCGCAGCTTCCTCCAGGAACACCCGCAGTTCCTCGGGCTTGGCATCGACGATCCGGGAAATCATCCCCTGCTCGATGATCGCGTAGGCCCGCGCGCCCAGGCCGGTGCCCAGGAAGATGTCGGCCACATCCCGGCGACGCACGGGAATGTTGTTGATGTAGTAAGAGGAGTCGCCCTGGCGTTCGAGCACCCGCTTGATCGAGATCTCCCCGTACTGGGAGAAGGGGCCCGTGACCTTGCCGAGGCTGTTGTCGAATACCAGCTCGACACTGGCCCGGTTGGCGGGCTTGCGCTCGCCGGAACCGTTGAAGATCACGTCCTGCATGGTTTCGCCGCGCAGATGGCGCGCCGAGGATTCCCCGAGCACCCACCGGACGGCATCGATGACGTTCGACTTGCCGCACCCGTTCGGGCCGACGACGCCGATCAGCTGCCCGGGAAGGGCGATGTGCGTCGGGTCGACGAACGATTTGAATCCCGCCAGCTTGATGTGAGTAAGGCGCACCCGCTAACCCCTGAACCCTCTGAGTCCGCCCGATGCCGCACCTTAGTGGGGCTGCATGGCCAGATACCTTGTCTGGAACGATCGACCGCGGCGTGCCGCCGCGATCCGCTTCCGCGATCGGCCGGAGAACCCCGTAGCCGGTCGCGGCACCTCCCCTCGAAGACGCCTGCGCCAGCCCCACTCCGGCGCGCCGGGAGCGATGGAGTCGACGCCGATGCGTCATAAAAAACAACCGCCTGGCGACATCGCAGGGCCAGGCGGTGTGATTCATACGCAGGCGCACCAGGCTCGGCCGCACCGCGTTGGAAGTCGCCGGATTGTAACCGAAGTCCCATCGAACTCCCATGCGCGCAGGCGGGGCTCCGCTCTCTATAATCCGGGATTCCGACACGCGCCCGTCATGGGCGCCGCCCCCAATGAATCCCGACCTCGCGCGCCTCCAGCCCTACCCGTTCCAGAAGCTCTCGAAGCTCTTCGCCGGCGTCACGCCGCCGCCGGACCTGCCTCCGGTCAGCCTGTCCATCGGAGAGCCGAAGCATCCCACCCCAGCGCTCGTGCTGGACGCACTCCGGGCGAATCTCGACGGGCTCGCGAGCTATCCCGCCACGCTGGGCAAGCCGTCCCTGCGCGAGGCCATTGCCGCCTGGATCGGTCGCCGGTACGACATTCCCGCGCCGGACGCCGCCCTGGAAGTCCTCCCGGTCAACGGCAGTCGCGAAGCCCTGTTCGCCTTTGCCCAGACGGTGATCGACCGGACGCAACCCGATCCAGTCGTCGTCTCGCCCAATCCGTTCTATCAGATCTATGAGGGCGCGGCGCTGCTCGCCGGTGCGCGGCCCGTCTTCCTGCCGCAGCTGCCGGAGAACAACTTTGCCCCCGGCTTCGAACAGCTGGACGAGGCGACATGGTCCAAGGCGCAGCTCGTGTTCGTCTGTTCGCCCGGCAACCCGACGGGGCGGGTCATGACGCCCGCCGAATGGGAACAGCTCTTCGCGCTGTCCGACCGGCACGGATTCGTGATCGCCGCGGACGAGTGCTACTCCGAAATCTACTTCGACGAAGCGCGCCCGCCGCTCGGCGCGCTGGAGATAGCCCACCGCCTCGGCCGCACCGGCTACCCCCGGCTCGTGGTGTTCAGCAGCCTGTCCAAGCGCTCCAACGCGCCGGGCATGCGCTCAGGGTTCGTCGCCGGCGACCGCGAGTACCTCAAGTCCTTCCTGCTCTACCGGACCTACCACGGCAGCGCGATGGGCCTCACAGTCCAGGCCGCGTCGGAAGCCGCCTGGCGGGACGAGGCGCACGTGGTGGAGAACCGCCGCCAGTACGCCGAGAAATTCCGCGCCGTCCTGGAGATCCTGGGGCCGGTATGCGACGCGGTCCAGCCGGAGGCCGGCTTCTACCTCTGGCTTCGCGTCCCCGGGGATGACGCTGTATTCGCCCGGGAACTGATGCGTCAATATAATGTGTCGGTCCTTCCGGGCAGTTACCTGGCGCGCGAGGCCGACGGCATCAATCCGGGTCGCGGCTTCGTCCGTCTCGCCCTGGTCGCCCCGCTGGCGGAGTGCGTCGCCGGCGCCGAGCGGCTCGCGGCCTGCCTCCGAGGAATGCGCGCGTAAGGCGCCTCCCCACAAACCACAAGACTCACGAGAACCGAATGTCCGATCTGCAAGCTGTCATCGACGATGCCTGGGAAAACCGCACGACCCTTTCCCCCTCCTCCGCGCCTGCCACGGTGCGTTCCGCCGTGGAGGAGGTCGTGGCCGGGCTCGATGCCGGCACTCTGCGCGTGTCCGAAAAGAAAGATGGCGACTGGGTCACCCACCAGTGGATCAAGAAGGCCGTGCTGCTGTCCTTCCGGCTCGCGGACAACGGCGTCATCCGGGATGGCTACGCCAACTACTTCGACAAGGTTCCGCCCAAGTTCGCCAACTACGGCGAGGCCGACTTCCGGGCCGGCGGGTTCCGGGTGGTGCCGCCTGCGGCCGTGCGCAAGGGCGCCTTCATCGCCCGCAACGTGGTCCTGATGCCGTCGTACGTGAACATCGGCGCCTACGTGGACGAAGGCACCATGGTGGACACCTGGGCCACCGTCGGGTCCTGCGCCCAGATCGGGAAGAACGTCCACCTCTCCGGCGGTGTGGGCATCGGCGGCGTGCTGGAGCCCATCCAGGCCAATCCGACCATCATCGAGGACAACTGCTTCATCGGCGCCCGTTCCGAAGTGGTGGAAGGCGTGATCGTCGGCGAGGGCTCCGTGATCTCCATGGGGGTGTACATCGGGCAGAGCACGCGCATCTACAACCGGGAGACCGGCGAGATCCTCTACGGGCGGATTCCCCCGGGCTCCGTGGTCGTTTCCGGGAATCTCCCTTCCGCGGATGGTAAATACAGCCTGTATTGCGCCGTTATCGTGAAGCAGGTCGACGCGAAGACCCGCGCAAAGACCAGCATCAACGATCTGCTGAGAGGCGACTGAAGCCCCCGCCGGGTGGCGGCCGGGCAGTCGTCCGCACACTCCGGCGCCGCCGGGACTGGGAGAAGCACGCCTTGAGCACCTATCTCACCCCCCTCTTCAAGCTCATGTCCGAGAAGGAAGCCTCGGACCTGTTCATCTCGGTGGGCTCGCCCATCTGCATCAAGATCGTCGGCAACATCATGCCGGTGAACCAGCAGATCATGGATTCGGAGTCGGTCCGCAAGATCGCCTACGACATGATGACCGAGAAGGAGGCGCAGGCCTTCGAAGAGACCATGGAGATGAACTTCTCCTACCCGGTCCAGGGCATCGGCCGGTTCCGGGTCAACGTGTTCCGCCAGCGCGGCAACATCGCGCTGGTGATCCGCTACCTCAAGAACCGGACGGCGGGCTTCGAGAAGCTGCGCCTGCCGGCCATCCTGAAAGAGCTGATCATGGAGAAGCGCGGCCTGGTGCTCATCGTCGGCTCCACGGGCTCCGGCAAGTCGACCACGCTCGCCGCGATGATCGAGCACCGCAACGCCACCCGCGGCGGCCACGTCCTCACCATCGAGGACCCGATCGAGTTCGTCTACACGAACAACAAGTGCGTGATCAACCAGCGCGAGGTCGGGCAGGACACCCTCTCCTACGACAACGCGCTCATCAACGCCATGCGGGAAGCACCGGATGTCCTGCTGATCGGCGAAGTCCGCGATCGCCAGACGCTGCAGCACGCCCTGCTCTATGGCCAGACCGGCCACCTGTGTCTGACGACGCTCCACGCCAACAACAGCTACCACGCGCTCGGCCGGATCATCAATTTCTTCCCCTACGACGCGCGGGAAGGTTTGCTCGGTGACCTCTCCACCACCCTGAAGGCGATCATCTCCCAGCGTCTCGTGAAGGGTGTGGACGGCTCGTTCGTGGCGGCGGTCGAGATCATGCTGAACACAAAGCACATCGCCGAACTGGTGAAGAAAGGCGACATCGACCAGATCAAGGAGGCCATGGAACAGAGCCTCTCGCCCGGTTCCGAGACCTTCGAGCAGGCGCTGTTCAAGCTCTACGCACAGGGTCTCATCACCAAGGAAGACGCCCTGAAGAACTCCGACTCCCCGTCCAACCTCGCCTGGCTGCTCGACAACGCCGGCGCGCCCAAGGGCGGCAAGGCGGGCGGCACCTCGATGTTCGGCATGCCGTCCTCGGGTGGCGGCGGATCGTCCGCTTCGTCTTCTTCCGCTTCCTCTTCCGTCCCGTCGTCGCTGACGACCACGGGCGGCATTTCCATCGACCTGGACCGACTCGACCGGGCCTGACACCGACACCGCACCGATGACCGACACCCTCGCACTCACCCGAAGTCTGATCGCCTGTCGGTCCGTCACCCCCGAAGACGGCGGGTGCCAGCGCCTCATCGCCGAACATCTCCAGGCCCTGGGCTTCGAGATCACGCCGCACCGCCACGGCTCGACCGACAATCTCTGGGCGCGCCGGGGCACGGGTCGCCCGGTGGTGTGCTTCGCAGGCCATACCGACGTCGTGCCAACCGGTCCGCTCGACCAGTGGCACACCGACCCGTTCACCCCCACCGAAAAGGAAGGCGTGCTGTACGGACGGGGCGCCGCGGACATGAAGTCGTCCCTCGCCGCCTTCGTCACGGCCATCGAGGGGTTCGTCAAGGCGCATCCGGATCACGCCGGCAGCATCGCTCTCCTCATCACCTCCGACGAGGAAGGCGTGGCCACCGACGGTACGACGCGCGTGGTGGAATGGCTCCGGGAGCGAGGCGAGGCCATGGACTACTGCATCGTCGGCGAACCGACTTCCACCGAGCGCCTCGGGGATGTCATCAAGAACGGCCGTCGCGGCTCGCTCTCCGGCGAGCTCACGGTGCACGGCATCCAGGGACACATCGCGTACCCGCAGCTCGCCCGCAACCCGGTGCATGACGCCGCGCCGGCGCTTACCGAACTGGTCCGGATCGTGTGGGACGAAGGCAACGAGTACTTTCCGCCAACGAGCTTCCAGATCTCGAACATCCACGCCGGCACCGGCGCGAACAATGTGATCCCCGGTGACCTGAAGATCCTCTTCAACTTCCGCTTTTCGCCGGAATGCACGGTGGATGGTCTGAAGAGCGGCGTCGCCGCCGTGCTCGATCGGCATCACCTCAAGTACACGCTGGACTGGTCCCTGTCGGGCATGCCGTTTCTCACCCCGCGAGGCCGCCTCGTGTCTGCCGTGAGCGAGTCCATCGTGGCGGTGACCGGTCAGGCGCCGGAACTCTCGACGACCGGGGGTACCTCCGACGGCCGGTTCATCGCCACGTGGTGCCCCGAAGTCATCGAATTGGGGCCGGTGAACGCGTCCATCCACAAACTGAACGAGCACGTGCGCATCGCCGATCTCGAGCCCCTGTCACGCATCTACCGGGGCGTTCTGGATCGCCTGCTCGCGGCATGAGCACGCCGGTCCTGGCGATGCTCGCCGAAGCGGCCGATGCGCTGGTCACGGTCCGCGACGTCATCCGTTTCGGAGTGAGCCGCATGCACGCCGCGGGCGTGTTCTTCGGGCACGGGTTTCCCGACGCCCGCACCGAAGCCGCCTACCTCACGGGCTGGGCCATCGATCTGCCGGCCGGCATGGTGGAAGACTTCCTCGACGCCCGGCTCACCCGAGTCGAACGCGAGAAGGCCATCGTCGTTCTCGCCCGTCGGATTGACGAGCGCCTGCCGGCGGCCTACATCACCGGGCAGGCGTGGCTTGGCGAGCACGTGTTCCGCAGCGACCGCCGCGCGATCATTCCGCGGTCGTTCATCGCTGATCTCCTTCCCGACGACCTCGCCCCATGGGTGGGCGAGGAAGACGCCGTGACCGACGTCCTCGACATGTGCACCGGGTCCGGCTGTCTCGCGATCCTCGCCGCCATGGCCTACCCGGAAGCCCGGGTGGTTGCCGCTGACATCTCGCCCGAGGCGCTGTCGCTCGCGCGGGAGAACATCGCCGCCTTCGGGCTCGAGGCCCAGGTACTCCCCCTGGAGTCCGATCTCTTCTCGGCCTTCGGTCGCGAAACCTTCGACGTGATCCTGTGCAACCCGCCGTACGTGGATGCGATGAGCATGGCGACCCTGCCGCCCGAGTATCGGCATGAGCCGGCGCTGGCGCTCGGGAGCGGTGAGGACGGGCTCGATTTCCTGCGGCGCCTGCTTGCCGAAGCCCATGCCCGCCTCAAGCCCCGGGGGGTTCTGGCCGTAGAAGTCGGTCATAACGCCGATGTCCTGGAAGAGGCCTTTCCCGACGTCGCGTTCACGTGGCTGGAGACCCACGCAGGCCCCCGCCACGTATTCCTACTGACCCGAGACGACCTGCCCCACTGACGAGCCCATGGCCAGACTTTCGAAATCGGCGGTTTCGTGGTTTGCAATGTTCTGGGTGGGTATCGCGATCGGGGGCGCGCCATTGCTCGCTTTCGCCATACCGGCCGACGAAGTGAAGGCCCTGGTTGCCCGAGGACAGGCGAAGGAAGCGTACGAGCGCGGGCGCCGCTACCCGGACCAGCTGGGAGAGCCCGGCTTCGACTACTGGTTCGGGCTCGCGGCCATCGACGCGGGACACCCGGGCGAAGGCACGCTGGCACTCGAACGTTACGTGATCACCTACCCCGACGATCGGTCGGCCCGGCTGGAACTCGCCCGGGGCTACTACCTGATGGGCGACGACGAGCGTGCGAAGGCAGAGTTCGAAGGCATCCTCCGCACCGATCCCCCGGCCAAGGTTCGGGAGAACATCCGTGGCTATCTGGAAGCGATCCGCGCGCGCGAGAAGCGCTACCGGAAGAGCTTCAGCTTCTTCGCGGAAGCCGGCACCGGCTATGACAGCAACGCCAACGGCGGCGTCGCGAACGGCAACGTCAACCTCACGATCGGCCCGGTCATCGTGAGCCCGGCCGGGCAGAAGACCGACAACGGCTTTCTCTTCGGTGCGGCGGGCGGACAGCTCAACATTCCGGTCCACCCGGGCTGGAGTGTGTTCGTCGGCGCGACTGGCGATACGCGCAACTACTTCGACGCCGACCCCTTCGATCTGCGCAATATGCAGGGTTCCGCGGGCGTGGCAAAAACCGGCGAGCGGGATCTCCTTCGCCTCACCGGCGCCTATGGCAACCTCTGGCTCGACAACAACCGTTTTCGCTCCATCAGCAGCCTGACAGGCGAGTGGTATCGCCAGACCGACGCGGCAACCACCTGGAATGCCTTCGGACAATGGGCGCAACTGGGCTACACGGGGAACAACCAGCCGCGCGATGCCGACCTGTTTGCGGTGGGCGGCGGTCTGCGCCGAGTGCTGGGCGGCCCGTCGCAACTCGCCCTCACCGCATCGGCGAACCTCGGTCAGGAGCAGAACCGACGGGAGCGCCGCGATCTCGCGCGGGATCTCTACGGCGGCAGGCTCGGCCTCACGCTCACACCCTACGACACGCTCACCCTGTACGTTGCGGCGTCGGCCCAGGGCAGCTACTACATGGAAGCCGATGCGTTCCTGTTCGAGCGACGGCGCGACTGGTTCTACGCGCTCGAGGCCGGATCGGACAAGACGCTCGACAAGAACTGGAGCTTCCGCTTCGATATCGCCATGACGCGCAACCGCTCCAACATCGATCTCTATGACTTCAACCGCAACGTGGCGAGCGTCAAGCTCCGCTACGACCTCCGGTAGACCGACCATGCGCCACTTCGCCGCCCTGACCCTCGTTGCTCTGACGTCGCTGTTGCCAGCAAAGGCCGTGTTTGCGGCCGAAGCTGCCGGTCGCGTACTGCTCGCGGCCGGTGACGTCACCGCCACGCGCGAGGGCCGCGTAGTGCGCCTGGAGCGTGGCGCGACGATCGAAGCGCGCGATGTGCTTCGCACGGGTCGTGACAGCAATCTTCAAGTGCGCATGAACGACGAGGCGATCATTGCGCTCAAGTCCGATTCCGCGCTGTCGGTCGAGCAGTACACCTTCCGCGGACAGACGGACGGCTCCGAGAACGCGGTGTTCCGCCTGCTGAAGGGCGGGTTCCGCACGATCACCGGCCTCATAGGGCGAGTGAACAAGAACGTTTATCGCGTGAACACCGGTGTGGCGACGATCGGCATCCGCGGCACCGCGTTCGCGCTCGCCCTTTGCGAAGACGGCGGTTGCCGGGAGGGCGGCGGTGCCGCCGCGAAGGACGGTCTCTATGGCGCGGTGACGGAAGGCCAGATCAACGCGACGAACAAAGCGGGCGAAGCGACGTTTTCGGCCGGCCAGGCCTTCTACGCGGCAACGTCCGACACGGGGTTCCAGCAGTTGCTGACGCCGCCGACGTTCCTGGGCGACCGTCTCGACGGACAGCGGCGCGGCGTAAACGAGCAACGCCGACAGCGGGAAGAGTCCGACCCGAACGAGCCCCGCGGCCCGCGTCGCGAGCGGGTCCGCGATACCTTGATCGCGCAGAACGACGAGAAGAAAGCCACTTCTGACAGTTCGACGGATTCGACCAAGGCCGGGACCGGGACCGACACGACATCGACCACCTCGGCGGACAGCACAACCAAGGGAACGATCCTCACCGGGACCGGCCTGCTGCCGATCCTCAAGGCTGAAATCCTCAACGAGTCCGGTACGAAAACGATCCTTCCGTCGCCAGACGGTTTCGCCGTGGCGATTCCACTTCCAGGGGGCAACCACGTCGAGCATTTCGGTAACGCGGACAGAGCCACCTTCAACGGATTCAATCAGCTTCTGACCTGGACCAAGCCCGGCAGCCTGATCTCCGGCAATCTCGGTGGCGGTGAGATCACACAAGCCGGGGGTATTGCGCGTGGGGAACAGATACTCAGCTGGGGGCGATGGAACGGCGGCAACGTTACGACCTCCAGCGGCATTGCCATCCACGGCATTCCGCTGCTGTTCGTCACGGCCAACGCGGTGAATTCGAACTCATTCCAGACCACGCTGCCCTCGCTGGGCGTAGTCACTTATGGTGGGACGCACGGCCCTGGTGCCTCGGCCGTTCGGGTTGGCTACCTCCCGAACGACATCTCCGCGAGCATCACCGGCGCATCGCTCACCATCGACTTCGTAGCAGGGCAGGCAAGTCTCGCAATGGACTTTCGCATCGGGTCGAACGGCAATTCGATCAACCCCGCGTTCGACCACACGTACTCGTTCTCTGCCAACAATATCGGGCCCGCTGGGGGCGGCGGTTCGGGCGACTTCAGCGGCGCATTCACGGGCACGGGCACTTGCACGCCCTCGTGCTCCCCTTTGAGCATCAACGGAAATGTCAGTATCGGTCTCACTGGCCAGGGAGGCTACGGCCTCGCCGTGACGTCCGGAGGCTTCAGGGACTCGTCTTCCAGCCTAAGCGCCTCGTTCATCCGAATCTTCGAGGCGGCACCGGTCGGCAGCGCCAACAACACGGTCGCCGCTACGGCTGTGGCTCAGTAACGCCGCCGTCCGACGCCAGCCAGTCCAGCACGCTGCGCGTCTGCGCTTCCGTCAGCTCCAGATACTGCCCGCGCTTCAGCCGCGGCGGCAGATTGACGATGCCGAAGCGCACGCGCATCAGCCGGCTCACCGTGTAGCCGAAGTGTTCGAACATCCGCCGCACCAGCCGGTTGCGGCCTTCCCTGACTACCACCCGATACCAGCGGTTGCGGCCCTGCCCGCCTTCGTCGTGCAGCACATCGAAGCGCGCCATGCCGTCGGTGAGTTCGATTCCCGCAAGCATCTGCTTGTGCTGCACGTCGGTGAGATCCCCGAGGATGCGAACCGCGTACTCCCGCTCCACCTCGAAGCGCGGATGCGTGAGTCGGTTGGCAAGCTCGCCCGACGTCGTGAAGATCAGCAGACCGCACGTGTTGAAGTCCAGCCGCCCGATCGCGAGCCACTTGCCGCTGCGGATGGCGGGAAGCCTGTCGTACACGCTCGCGCGCCCTTCCGGGTCGCTGCGGGACACGATCTCGCCTTCGGGCTTGTGATAAATGATCACGCGCGGCAGGCGCGAGGAAAGCGAGAAGCGCAGATGTCGGCGCCCGACCTTGACGAGGTCGTCGGGATTCACGCGCATGCCCAGCGTGGCAGGGCCGCCGTTCACCAGCACCTTGCCGGACTTGATGAGTTCTTCCATCTCGCGCCGGGAGCCGAGCCCCGCCTGCGCCAGGACCTTCTGCAGTTTCTGCGACTGATCCGTCGTCGTGCCGGCTGGTGCGGGCGCCTTGCGCTGTGCGGGGCTTCGCCGGACGACCGGCACCACGGGAACTTCCCGCTGGGGCGGACGCGCGTTGGCGTTGCCGGCATCGCGCCGGCCGCCACCCGCTGGGCGCCCATCCGCACGCGGCTTTGTCCGGGTGCCTTGCGACGTTCCTTCCCGCCGGCTGTCCGGCGCCCCCGCGCCAGTGCCGCCACCCGATCGGCCGCTCGCCGGACGGCCACCGCCAGAGCGACTGCCGGCCGGACGGGCCTCGGAGGTCCTCGGCGAAGTCGGCTTGCCGCCGGCGGGCTTGGCGCCGCCGCCTGTCCTGCCGCCTTCGGGCTTGGCGCGCCGCTGAGGCGTTGCGTCGGCAGCCGGGCGCCGCGGCGATGCCGGACGGGCTCGGGATTTCCCGGGAGCGGGCCTGCGGGTCTCGGCCATGGTCAGCCCACGACCCGGCGTTCGATGAAGGCCTGGGCCAGGGTGCCGCTGTCCACGTATTCGAGTTCGCCGCCGACCGGCAGCCCGCGCGCGATCCTCGAGACGCGAAGGCCGCGCTGCTTCAGGCTCTCGCTCAGGTAGTGCGCCGTGGCTTCGCCTTCGGCGGTGAAATTCGTGGCCAGAATGACCTCCTTGACTTGTCCGTTGTCCGCGCGGCGGATGAGGCGCTCGAGGCGCAGTTCCTTCGGGCCGATGCCGTCCAGCGGCGAGAGGCGGCCCAGCAGCACGTAATACAGGCCGGCGTACGTCTGCGTCTGTTCCATGCGCAACTGATCGGCCGGCGACTCGACGACACACAGCAGCGAGACATCCCGCCGCGGCGACGAACACAGCTCGCACAGCGGCTCTTCGGTGAAGGTGTTGCACTGCTCGCAGTGATGCACGCGCTCCAGCGCGTCATGCAGCGCGACGGACAGCCGCAACGCGCCGTCGCGCTCATGCTCCAGCAGGTGGTACGCCATGCGCTGCGCGGACTTGGGCCCCACGCCCGGCAGGATTCGCAGGGCTTCCATCAGCGATTGCAGCGACGAGGGCGTCTTCACGCGCGGGCAGGCTCGCTCAGAACGGGAACTTCATGCCGCCGGGCATGCCCATGCCGGCGGTGAGCGAGCCCATCTTCTCTTCCTTCATGGCTTCCACGCGACGCACAGCATCGTTCACCGCGGCGGCCACGAGGTCCTCCAGCATTTCCTTGTCGTCGCCGACGAGGCTGGGGTCGATGGTGACGCGCCGCACGGCGTAGTGACCGGTCATCGTGACCTTGACCATGCCCGCCCCGGACTGGCCCTCGACTTCCAGCTTGCCGAGTTCCTCCTGCGCGCGCTTCATGTTGTCCTGCATCTGCTGCGCCTGCTTCATCAGCCCGGCGAGTTGCCCCTTGTTGATCATGCGATCTCTCCAGAAGGTTACCGATCCTGCGACGACATGGGACGGACGGAACCGTCCACCAGCCGCGCATCGAAGTTCTGCACCAGCGTGCGGACGAACGGGTCCGAATCGATGGCGTCCACCGCACCCTGCTGCTTGTTCGCACGCTCGCGTTCTTCATGCGCCGCAAGCGTGTGTTCCGCGCCGTCGCTCACCACGAATTCCGGACGCACATCGGGCCAGTGCTCGCGCAGCGCGGCCGTGAAGCGCTCCCGATAGGTCTGGTCGAGGAAGCTCTTGTGCTGCGGCGCGACCACGAACACGAGGCGCGCGCCGTCCACACTCTGCAGTTCGCAATGCTGCGCGAGCATCTTCGCCATCGCATTCCAGCGCAAGGTGGCGACTGTTTGCGGCCACCCTTCGCGCGTGAGCGCCGGAAGGGAAGCTCGCTGCGTTGGAGCCGTGGCGGGCGGTGCGGGTTCGGAAGCGACCGGCGTCGCCACCGGTACCGGTCGCGGTGCCACCGGGGACGCTGGAGCAGGCGCCGCGGCCGAAGCGCCGCGCACGGGAGCCGAGGGACGCGCCGACGACGTCGCAGGGCGCGATGCTGCCGGCGCACTCACGGGCGCGGCGCCTGCACCGCCGGCTTCCGGCCGGAAGGCGAGCATGCGGATGAGCGTCATCGTGAAGCCGGCGAACTCGTCCGGCGCAAGCGGAAGGTCCGCCCGGCCGCGCAGGGCGATCTGGTAGTGCAGCTGCGCGTCCTCGGGCGTAAGCGCCTCGGCCAGGGCGAACAGGCGCTCGCGCTCCGGCTCGTCGGGCGGGATGGCCTCCGCCAGGGTCTGCGCGAGGGCGATGCGATGCAGCAGCGACGCGAGGTCCTGCAGTGTGGTGTCGAAGGAGAGTCCGCGCGCATCGATGGCTTCCGCCTGTTCGAGCAGGCCGGGGCCGTCGGCACGGGCCAGAAGCTCCAGCAGCGTGAACAGATAGCTCGAATCGACGATGCCGAGCATCTCGCGCACGCCGGTCTCCAGCACTTGCCCGGCGCCGTGCACGATGGCCTGGTCGAGCAGGCTGAGGGCATCACGCATGCTGCCGCGAGCAGCGCGGGCGAGCAGCGCCAGCGATGCAGCCTCCGCGGTGAGGCCTTCGGCGGCCAGCACCTTTTCCAGCTGGGCGCGGATCTGCGCGGGGGACAGCTGCTTGAGGCCGAACTGCAGGCAGCGCGACAGAACCGTGACCGGAATCTTCTGCGGGTCGGTCGTGGCCAGCACGAACTTGACGTGGGCCGGCGGCTCTTCGAGCGTCTTCAGCATCGCGTTGAAGGCGCTGCGGGAGAGCATGTGCACTTCGTCGATGATGTACACCTTGAAGCGCCCGGCGGTCGGGGCGTACAGCGCGTTCTCGAGGAGTTCGCGCATGTTGTCGACCTGCGTGTTCGACGCGGCGTCGAGTTCCAGGAGGTCCACATAGCGGCCGGCGTCGATGGCCTTGCAGGTCTCGCACACGCCGCACGGGCTGGCCGTGATGCCGGTTTCGCAGTTGAGCGACTTGGCGATGATCCGCGCGATGGTGGTCTTGCCCACGCCGCGTGTGCCGGTGAGCAGATAGGCGTGGTGCAGGCGGTTCTGGTCGAGCGCGTGCGTGAGGGCCTGGATGACGTGCTCCTGGCCCATCATCTCGGAGAAGTTGCGCGGACGGTACTTGCGGGCGAGTGCGAGGGTCATGACCGGAACCCGGGAACGGACGGCGCGGCGCGGTGCATCAGGGGTGCTGCAGGCGGGAGCCGGGACCGTTCACTCCGGTCTCTCGCGCTCCCGCCCCTCCTCCCCCTACCCTCGTGCGCATTGGGCGGCGAGCCCGATCCCCGGCACTTGCAGAGAATGGCTGTGGCTGCTTCCTTCCGGACCTGACCAGGTTCACCACCATGCAATGCGGGGGGGCCCGCCATTGGATTATCGGGCCGCAGGCCCTGCGCGCTGCACACCCGGGGCAATCTGCCCCCGGATGCTCACCGCCCAGAGCCCGAGACCGTCTCCCTTCACGCCGTGACGACGGGAATCTTCCCGATCTTCGCCTGCCACTCCTTGGGCCCGGTCTGGTGGACCGAGGTGCCGGTGGAATCCACCGCCACGGTGACCGGCATGTCGACTACGTCGAACTCGTAGATGGCTTCCATGCCGAGGTCGGCGAAAGCCAGTGTACGCGCTCCCTTGATCGCTTTGGAAACCAAATATGCGGCCCCGCCGACTGCCATCAGCGAAACGGCCTTGTGATCCCGGATGGCCTCGATGGCCACCGGGCCGCGCTCGCCCTTGCCCACCATGCCCAGCAGGCCGGTCTTCTCGAGCATGGTCCTCACGAACTTGTCCATGCGGGTGGCGGTGGTCGGGCCGGCGGGGCCCACGACTTCATCCCGGACGGGGTCCACGGGACCCACGTAGTAGATGAAGCGGTTGGTGAAGTCGACCGGGAGCGTCTCGCCCTTGGCGATCATGTCGACCATGCGCTTGTGCGCGGCGTCCCGCCCGGTGAGCAGCTTGCCGTTAAGCAGGAGGACTTCGCCGGGCTTCCAGGTGGCGACCTCGGCCTTGGTGACCTTGGAGAGGTCCACCCGGCGACCCTTCGACGAGTCGTACGTGAGGCTCGGCCAGTCGGACAGGGCCGGGGCCTCGAGCTTGGCCGGGCCGGAGCCATCCAGCACGAAGTGCGCGTGGCGGGTGGCGGCGCAATTGGGAATCATCGCGACCGGCAGGCTGGCGGCGTGCGTCGGGAAATCCTTGATCTTGACGTCCAGCACGGTGGTGAGCCCGCCCAGGCCCTGGGCGCCGATGCCCAGCGCGTTGACCTTTTCGTAGAGCTCGACCCGCAGTTCTTCGACGCGGTTGGCGGGGCCGCGGGCGATGAGCTCCTGCATGTCGATGGGCTCCATCAGCGATTCCTTCGCCATCAGCATCGCCTTCTCGGCAGTGCCGCCGACGCCGATGCCCAGGATGCCGGGCGGGCACCAGCCCGCGCCCATCGTGGGGACAGTCTTCAGCACCCAGTCGACGATGGAATCCGACGGGTTGAGCATGACGAACTTGGATTTGTTCTCGGACCCGCCGCCCTTGGCCGCGACCTCGACCTCGACGATGTCGCCGGGGACCAGCGAGACGTGCACGACGGCCGGCGTGTTGTCCTTGGTGTTCTTGCGGGCCCCGATGGGGTCCGACAGGACGGAGGCGCGCAGCTTGTTGTCCGGGTGCAGGTAGGCGCGGCGCACGCCCTCGTTCACCATGTCTTCGAGGCTCAGGGTGGCGTCCCACCGGACGTTCATGCCGACCTTGAGGAAGACGTTGACGATGCCCGTGTCCTGGCAGATGGGGCGGTGACCCTCGGCGCACATGCGCGAATTGATGAGGATCTGCGCCATGGCGTCTTTCGCGGCTTCGCTCTGCTCCAGCTCATAGGCCCGTGTCAGATTGCGGATGTAGTCCGCCGGGTGGTAGTACGAGATGAACTGCAGGGCGTCGGCGATGCTCTCGATGAGATCGCTCTGGCGAATGGTGGCCATGGGTGCGGAGCGGGAAGAAACCGGAGGAAAGCTGCGAATGCGGCGAGGGCTGGAGTATACGCCAGGACCTCCCGCCCGGACACGGCCGCCCGGCCCCTGCCGACGCCCGCTGCAAAGGGGGATTTGATGCCGATCAAATGACGCGGTGCGCAAAGCGGCTACAAAGACACCAGCGCGGACGCGGGTCGCCAGTGCCTATAATCCGGCCAGGTCGCCGAGGGAGGTCGGCGGGCGCCTTGTCGTCCCGGGCTCTCAGCCCTGTGACGTCGCCCTGAGGCGCATCAATTTCTCAAAGAAACGGAGTGAGGCAATGTCAACGATCGAATCGGTGATGCACGAAAACCGCGTGTTCCCGCCCCCCGCCGAGATGGTCGCCCAGGCGGCGATCCAGGGGATGGCCCAGTACGAGAAGCTGTGCGCCGAAGCCGAAGCCGACTATCCGGGTTTCTGGGCGCGCCTCGCCCGGGAGCACCTGCTGTGGAACAAGCCCTTCACCCAGACGCTCGACGAGTCCGACGCGCCTTTCTTCAAGTGGTTTCAGGACGGCAAGCTCAACGTCTCCTACAACTGCCTGGACCGCCACCTGGAGACCCAGCCCAACAAGGTGGCAATCATCTTCGAGGCGGACGACGGCTCCGTCACGAAGGTCACCTACAAGCAGCTCTACCAGCGGGTCTGCCAGTTTGCGAACGGCCTGAAGCAGCAGGGCATCCGCAAGGGTGACCGCGTCATCATTTACATGCCCATGTCTGTGGAGGCCGTGGTGGCCATGCAGGCCTGCGCGCGGATCGGGGCCACCCACTCCGTGGTGTTCGGCGGCTTCTCGGCCAAGAGCCTGCAGGAGCGCATCATCGATGCCGGCGCGGTCGCCGTCATCACCGCGGACGGCCAGGTGCGCGGCGGCAAGGAGATCCCCCTCAAGCCCGCCATCGACGAAGCCTTCGCCATGGGCGGCTGCGACGCCGTCAAGAACGTCGTGATCTACCGCCGCACCGGCAGCGACATCCACTTCCATGCGCCGCGCGACAAGTGGTGGCACGACATCACCCACAACCAGCCCGAAGTGTGCGAACCCGAGTGGGTCGAGGCGGAGCACCCGCTCTTCATCCTGTACACCTCCGGCTCCACGGGCAAGCCCAAGGGCGTGCAGCATTCCAGCGCCGGCTACCTGCTCCACGCGATCCTCACGATGAAGTGGACCTTCGACCTGAAGCCGAGCGACATCTTCTGGTGCACTGCCGACGTGGGCTGGGTGACCGGCCACACGTATATCACCTACGGCCCGCTGGCCTGCGGCGGCACCGAGATCGTCTTCGAGGGCGTGCCCACCTACCCGGATGCCGGACGGTTCTGGAAGATGATCCAGGAGCACAAGGTCAGCATCTTCTACACGGCCCCGACTGCCATCCGCTCCCTCATCAAGGCGGCGGAAGCCACGGCGACGGCCCACCCGCGCAACTACGACCTGACCAGCCTGCGCCTTCTGGGCTCGGTGGGCGAACCCATCAACCCCGAAGCCTGGATGTGGTACCACAACAACATCGGCGGCGGCCGCTGCCCGATCGTGGACACCTGGTGGCAGACGGAAACCGGTGGCCACATGATCACCCCGCTGCCCGGCGTGACGCCCCTCAAGCCGGGCTCCTGCACCCTCCCCTTCCCGGGCGTCATGGCCGCGATCGTGGACGAGACCGGCCTGGACGTGGAAAAGGGCAAGGGCGGCATCCTGGTGATCAAGCGCCCCTGGCCCTCGATGATCCGCACCATCTGGGGCGACCCCGAGCGCTACAAGAAGAGCTATTACCCCGAGGATTTCAAGGGCAAGTACTACCTGGCCGGCGACGGCGCGAACCGGGACATGGACGGGTACTTCTGGATCATGGGCCGGATCGACGACGTGCTGAACGTGTCCGGCCACCGCCTGGGCACCATGGAGATCGAGTCCGCCCTGGTGGCCAACCCCCTCGTCGCGGAAGCCGCGGTGGTGGGCAAGCCCCACGACGTCAAGGGCGAGGCCGTGGTGGCCTTCGTGGTGCTGAAGGGCACCCGCCCGGAGGGCGCCGCCGCCCAAGAGATCGCCGCCACCCTGCGCAACTGGGTGGGCCAGGAGATCGGCCCCATCGCCAAGCCCGACGAGATCCGCTTCGGCGACAACCTGCCCAAGACCCGGTCCGGCAAGATCATGCGCCGCCTGCTGCGGTCCCTGGCCAAGGGGGAGGAGATCACCCAGGACGTGTCTACTCTGGAAAATCCAGCCATTCTTCAGCAACTGAAACAGGCAGTGCGCTAGCGGCTGGATTTCGGCGAAGGCTGACCCAACCCCCTGTGGGTTGGGTCAAGCGAAGCGGCCGGAGCCAGAATCCGGCAATCGTCCAGCAGTTGAAGCAGGCGGTCCGATAACCCGGCGATGCGGGAGGGGCGCTCGCCGCCCTTCCCATTCCCCCCCAGGTTGGCTATCCTTCGCGCCCTTCGGCTGCCGTTCCACCCAGGCGGCCGTTGCCCGCGCCAGTCAGCGCCGGGTTCCAGAGCAGGACAGCGGAGAGGTGGATGAGCGGTTTAAGTCGCACGCCTGGAAAGCGTGTTTAGGTGAAAGCCTAACGTGGGTTCGAATCCCACCCTCTCCGCCACGAACGAGAACGCCCCTTTTCAGGGGCGTTGTCGTTTGTGGCTTGGGGTGGGATGAGAACCCGCAGGGTTCGACCACGAAGCACTGCTTCGTGGGACGCCGCTTGCGGCGGGCCCGAAGGGCTGACGGGATCGCCCTAAGGCGAGACCGGCACAATCCCACCCTCTCCGCCACAGTGGGTCGGGAACTGTCCGCAGAATGCAAGTGCGTTCTGTGCGTCGCGAAGCAACTCCAGGAGCATCGCGTTAGATGATCGACGCTTCGCGTTCGTGTCAGTTACCCGCTCAATGCGGCTGGCTATAGCCGCATCGAAGGGCGAGAGTGCGCGGTCACCGGGGATCGAAGTATGTGAATAGCGTGCTCTTGCACGGTAAGCGTCCGGCGATCCCCTCTTGCCGATCGCTCTGATTCGGCTCAGAGCCCTGTCTTCGGCGTCCAGCGATGCGGCAACAGTTCCTCAATCCGGCTGGCCGGGTGCGTGGGCAGCCGTTGGAGTACGTCCTTGAGGTAGCAATACGGATCGTGGCCGTTGAGCTTCGCCGACTGGATCAAGCTCATCGCCGCCGCGGCGCGCTGCCCGCCGCGCAGCGATCCCGCGAACAGCCAGTTCGAGCGCCCGAGTGCGATCGGTCGAATCCGGTTCTCGATCCAGTTGTTGTCGATGGGCACGGCCCCGTCCTTGAGGAAGCGCATCAGCGCCGTCCACCGATTCAGGCTTTAGTCGATAGCTTTGGCGATCGCGGTTCCGTCGCTCGCACGCTGTCGATGCAGGACCAGCCATTGCCGCAACGTCTCGGTGATCGGTTTGGATCGCAGTTGCCGCAGCCGGTAGCGCTGCTCGGCATCGAGTTCGCCCGCCAGACGCTCGACGTCGTAGATCGCCCGAATGAGATCGAGCGCTTCACCAGCGAGCACGCTCTTGTGACTGGCCCACAGCTCATGGAACTTGCGCCTCGCATGCGCCAGGCAGCCGGCCTCGGTCACGCCCTGGGCGAACAGCGCCTTGTAGCCGGAGAAGTCATCGCACACCAGTGTGCCCTGCCAGCCCTCGAGGAACGTCCGGGCATGGCTGCCTGCGCGAGTCTCGGCGAATTCGTAGATCACCGCCTTGAGACTGTCGTGTTCGGTACTGCCGTAGGTCCAGACGTACGCCCGATGGGTCTTGCCTTGGCCCGGCGCGAGCATGGCCACCGGCGTCTCGTCGGCGTGCAGGACTTTGCAGTCGAGCAGCACGCCCCGAAGGGCATCGACCAGGGGCTGAAGCTGCACGCCGCAGGCCCCGACCCACTGTGCCAAGGTCGAGCGCGGGATCGCCAGACCCGAGCGCTCGAAGATGCCCTCCTGGCGGTACAGCGGCAGGTGATCGAGGAACTTGGCTACCAGCACCTGGGCCAGCAGCCCGCTGGTGGGGATGCCCTTGTCGATGATCTGTGCCGGCACCGGCGCCTGAGTGATCGTGTGGCATGTGGTGCAGACCCACTTGCCGCGGATGTGGCGCTCGACGCTGAACACGCCCGGGGTGTAGTCGAGCTTCTCGGCCACGTCCTCGCCGATGCGTTTCATCTGGCAGCCGCAGGCGCAGGTGGTGTGCTCGGGCTCGTGCCGGATTTCGGTCCGCGGCAGGTGCGCCGGCAGCGCTGCGCGCTTCGGGATGCCCTTGGCAGGCAGGCGAGTCTGTGCCCGTTGGAGGGCCAGCAGTTCCAGACCGATGGCTTCGAGATCGGCCTCGACGGTCTCGTCGAACAGATGGCGCTGTTCGCCGGGGAGTTGTTCGCTGCGGGCGGCGAACTTCCAGCGCTTGAGGATCGCCATCTCATGGGTGAGCTGGTCGATCTTGAGCTGCTTGCGGGTGTTGTCCTGCCGGGTGTCGGTGAGCTCGCGGCGGGTATCGGCGATCTCGCTGATCAGCTGAGCGGCGAACTGGCGCAGTTCATCTGCGTTCATCCGGGCCAGCTGATCGGGCGTGTGCATGGACCTGATGCTGCCACATCGCCTCGCATTCTGACAGAGGCGCTATGCCGCCCGGATCACCGCCTGCTCCCCGATCCGATGCCAGGGCAAGCCGATCACAAGAGCCTGTAACTGCTCGGCCGTGAGCGACCGATGCGACTCCGATCCGCCCGCCCACGTGAACTTACCCTGGTGCAGTCGCCGCGCGCACAGCCAGAGCCCGAAGCCGTCGTGCACGAGCACCTTGAGGCGATTGCCGCGCCGGTTCGCAAACAGGTAGGCGTGATGCGGCTTGGCCTGTCCGAAGACCTGCTTCTTCAGAGCCGGTGATTCATAGGTACCGTGGCTCCGTTGAAGTCCGACGTCCCCACTCAGATCCGTACATGAGCGCAGCAAAGCCCTCAACCTCGCCCGTGATCTCGTCTTCGTACAACGGGTCAAGGCGAGGGAACGGCAATGTCATCAGCTTCGTCTGCACGAGGGGATGCGGTGCATTCAGTGAGAGGGTCATGCCGCTGGTTGACTCATAGGCATGCTTCAGCGCCAAAAGCTCAACCGGGAACGCCTGTTCCCAGGTGAAGCGGTCATGGACGTTCATCAGTGACGATTGCCGCCTGCGCTTGGTGCCACCAAAGGCTTCGTAGCCAAACGCTTGGGCAACACGATCGTTGCAGAACTCCACCAATGCATCGGCGAAGGCCTCCGGTTCCGGCGCCGCCAGTATCAGGCGACCATAGATGCCCATTCCGCTGGTGTCGGCCAGCTCCGGCCAGCGCTTGTGGATGAGAACTTCCTGCAAGAAGACAACGAACCGCCGGGCTGGCAGGTCCGTGGTGTACCAAAACAGGCTCAGCACTGGTGGCTCAGCGCCGCAACAAAACAGATTGTGCAGGAAGGGCGCGACCCAGCCTGGGAACCAGGTTGCCCCGCCTGCGGCTGCCAAGCCCTGCCAGTTGATGAGGTCGGTGAGTTGGTCCTCCGGCATATGGTCGGCCAGCTGTTTGGTTCGGCGATGGACGCGCCGCATGTCGTGCGCCAAAACAAAGTACGCGAAGGCTTGCCGCAGCCTCAAGGCGCTGCGGTCCCCTTCTCCGCTCCAGCGCAGGCGAAGTGCATCAATCAGTAGGTCGCGAGAACAGTCGCATAGGCAGGCGGCGGCCGGGCCCGCCTCTCTGGCGGCCATGTAGCGCCTCATCTCCCCTTCGCTAGCTGTGAAGGCTCAATACGTTGTATCTGGTGTTCATTCGGACAAAGTCTGGAAAACTGGAAGTCGCCAAACACCCGGCCTCCCAGGAGCTT
>LNFM01000969.1_pt1 | contig 91253 bp, 77 predicted proteins | sample 596031 | NCBI WGS metagenome assembly LNFM01 (sample SAMN04254537, study PRJNA301005) | activated carbon metagenome | isolation source: dual media filters at the Ann Arbor, Michigan drinking water treatment plant | place: USA: Ann Arbor | reverse complement strand
GCGGCACGGGCTACAGCCAGGACCTGCTGATCGAATACTGCGTGCGCAAGACGCGCGGCTGGATGATCGCGGGCGGCAGCCTGGAGGTGATGAAGAACCGCATCGCCGAGGGCGTCTTCGGCCGCAGTTTCTCTCAAAGGCCGTCCAAGTGACGCCTCTGGCGCAGGCGCTGCTCAACCCGCGCCGCATCGCGCTCATCGGCGCCTCCGCCGACGAACAGCGGCTGACGGCGCGGCCGCAGCGCTATCTGCGCCGGCACGGATATACGGGGGAGCTGTTCCCCGTGAATCCGCGTGCGGCGGAGGTGCTGGGCGAGCGCGCCTATGCCTCGCTGGCCGACATCCCGGGCGAGGTGGATTTCGCCTATATCCTGCTCGGCACGGAGAATGTCGAAGCGCAGGTCGCGGCCTGCGCCGCGCGCGGCATTCCCGTGGCCTGTGTGCTGGCCGATGGCTTTGCGGAAGCCGGACCGGAAGGCGCGGCGTTGCAGGCGCGCGTGCTGGACGCGGCGCGGGCGAGCGGGCTGCGGCTGCTCGGGCCGAATTCGATGGGTGTGGTCAACCTGAATGCGCGCACCGCGCTGACCACCAATGCGGCGCTGGAAGCCGAGGAATTGCCGGCCGGGCGCGTCGCGCTGGTCTCGCAGTCCGGCTCCATGATGGGCGCGCTGCTGTCGCGCGGCGCCGCACGAGGCCTGGGCTTCTCGCACCTGATCGGCACGGGGAACGAGGCCGATCTGACGGCGGGCGAGATCGCCTCCCTGCTGCTGGATGACCCGGATGTGGATGCGGTCGCGCTGTTCCTCGAGGCGATCCGCGCGCCGGACCAGATGGCCGCCGCCGCCGCCAAGGCGCGCGAGCTGAACAAGCCGATCATCGCGCTGAAGCTCGGCCGCAGCCCCTTCGGTGCGGAGCTTGCCACCAGCCATACCGGCGCGCTGGCCGGCAGCGATGCGGCAGCGGATGCCTTCTTCCGTGCGCACGGAATTTTACGAGTTTCCATGCTGGAGTCGCTGCTGGAATTGCCGCTGCTGGTCGCCGGGCGCCGCGCGCCGGCGCGCAGCCATCGCGCGGTCAGCGTGATGACGACGACGGGCGGCGGCGGTGCCTTGGCCGTCGATGCGCTCGGCGTGCTGGGCATCGAGGCGCGCAAGCCCGATGCCAAGGCGGCCGCGAAGCTGAATTCGGAAAAATTCAACGCGCATGCGCGGCTGCTGGACCTGACGCTGGCCGGCGCCCGTCCGGATCGCGTCATGGCGGCGCTGGATGCGCTGCGGGCGGCGGAGGATACGGACCTGGTGCTGGCCGTTGTCGGCAGCTCGGCACAATTCCGGCCGAAGGATGCGGTGGGCGGCATCGTCGAGGGGGTGAAGGTGCCGGGCAAGCCGGTGGTCGCCTTCCTGGCGCCGCAAGCCGAAGCCTCGCTGCGCCTGCTGGCGGAGGCCGGCATCGCCGCCTTCCGCACGGCGGAATCCGCGGCGGATTGCATCGCCGCCTACTGCGCCTGGCAGGCGCCGCGCGACATCGCTGAAACCGCAGCGCCCTCCATCAGCCTGCCGGCGCAGCCGGATGAGGCGGATGCGCGCGGAGTGTTCGCGGCGCTGGGCCTCGATTCGCCCTTCGCCGTCATGCAGGACACGCCGCCGGAGGGCATGCGCTATCCGGTGGCGCTGAAAATCCTCTCGCCCGACCTGGCGCATAAGACGGAGGTGGGCGGCGTGGCGCTGAACATCGCCGATGCGGCGGCGCTGGCCGAGGCCGCGGCCGCCATGCGCGCGCGCGTCACCGCCGCGGCACCGCAGGCGCGGATCACGGGCCTGCTGGTGCAGCCCATGGCGAAGGGGCTGGCGGAGGCGATCCTCGGCTTCCGGCGAGACCCGGAGGTCGGGCCGGTGGTGCTGCTCGGCGCCGGCGGCGTGCTGTCCGAGCTGCATCGCGACATCGCGCTGCGCCTGGCGCCGGTGGATCTGGAGACGGCGCGGGAGATGATCGCGGAGGTGCGTGCGCTGAAGCCGCTTTCCGGCTGGCGCAACCTGCCGCTCGGCGACCTGGATGCGCTGGCGCAGGCCGTGGTCGCGGCCTCGCGCCTCGCGGCCGTGGAGGAGGTGGCGGAGGCGGAGATCAACCCGCTGATCATCGGCCGGCCGGGCGAAGGCGTCACCGTCGCCGATGCCTGGGTGGTATTGCGCTGAACTGCGTGGGAGGCTGCGGCACATGGACACCGAAACCCTGATCCGCGGCCGCTACGGCGCGCTGCCCTTCACCCCGCCCGCCGAAATCCCCGCCGGCCTGGCGATGCTGCTGGACCGGCGGGTCACGCGCAGCTACCGGCCGGACCCGTTGCCGGATGCGCTGCTGGACCTGGTGCTGGCCGGCGCGCAATCCGCGCCCGCGAAATCCGACCTGCAGCAATTCTCCATCCTGGTGACGCGGGATGCGGTGAAGATCGCGCAGGTTGCGGATGCGATCGGCACCATGCCCTGGATCAAGCAGGCGCCGGTGCTGCTGCTGTTCTGCGGCGATATCCGGCGCGGGCGGCAGGTTTGCGCCGCGCATGGCCGCGAACACGCCAATGACAGCATCGACACCTTCCTGAATGCGAGCGCCGATGCGGCGCTCGCCATGGGCTTCGGCATCATGGCGGCGGAGGCGCTGGGCCTCGGCACCTGCCCGATCTCCTATGTCCGCAACAACCTGGCGCTGGTGCAGGGGCTGTTCGGGCTGCCGGAGGGGGTGTTCCCGCTGGCCGGGCTGACGCTCGGCTTTCCGGAGAAGCGCAACGAGACCTCGCCGCGGCTGCCGCCTTCCGTGGTGGTGCATCGCGAGACCTATGACGATAGCGGCCTGGCCGAGGCCCTGCCCGCCTATGATGCGCTGCGCCCACCGGGCAAGCCGCGCTACCCGGATGTGCATGGGCCGAAGCCGGAGGGCTGCACCTGGTCCGAGAATGCGGCGCGGCAGCTTTCCGTGCCGGAACGCGCGAATTTCCGCGCCTGGCTGGCGACGCGGGGCATCAACCTTGGCTGACGCGACGGCCGACAATCCCGGCGGCACCGGCGACCTGATCCCGGCGCCGCGCAAGCGCGCCGTGGTGCCGCGCCATGCGGCGAGCCTGATCGTCTGGCGGCAAGGGTCGGGTGAGCCCGAAATCCTGATGGGCATGCGCCACCCGAAGCACAAATTCATGCCGAGCATCCTGGTGTTCCCGGGTGGCCGGGTGGATCGCGGCGACCATGGCGTGAAGGCGCTGTCGGAGATGAAGCCGGAGACCTTCGGGCTGCTGGCGCATCGCGCGAAGCCGTCGCTGGCCCGCGCGCTGGGCGTGGCGGCGGCGCGGGAGCTGCATGAGGAAACCGGGCTGCTGCTGGGGGAGAAGAAGGGCGAAAGGCTGCTCGCGGACCTCGCGCCGCTGGACTATCTGTGCCGCGCCGTCACGCCCACCACGCGCAGCATGCGCTTCAACGCGCGCTTCCTGATCGCGCCCGCCGAGGCGGTGCGCGGCGAGATCGGCGGGTCGGGCGAGTTGGAGGGGCTGGCCTGGTACGGGCTGCGCGCGGCGCGGTCGGCGAAGCTGGCGGATATCACGGCCAAGATTCTGGGTGAATTCGCGGAGTGGCTGGAAGTGCCGGCGGAAAAGCGTGCGGAACGGCCGCGTGTTGTCTTCCGCGGGCAGGACAACCGGATGAGCGACGGGTAGGCGGCGGCCCCCAGCCCGACCAGCCTGTGGCGTTGCGGCAGCGTCGCAACCCCCCGCAAGCGGGGGAGGGAGAAGCAGGTCAGCGCGGGACGAAGCTGTCCCCGTCCCGCTCGGCCTCGCCCTCGGCGGCCAGCTTGATCAGATGCGACAGCAGGCTGCGGGCGGCCGCCGGCACCAGCTTCGCATCCAGCACCGGGCCATAGACCGCCGGCACCAATTCAAGCGCCGTGGCGCGGCGGGCGATGCGAAGGGCATCCCGCACCTTCGCCTCCCGCTCCCTCCGATGCGCCGACAGGGCTGCGACGAAGGGCGCGGGGTTGGGCAAGGGGGGGCCGTGGCCGGGCAGGTACAGGCGCGCATCGCGCGCGGCCAGTTTCTCCAGCGATGCCATATAGGCCGCCATGTCGCCATCCGGCGGGCTGACCACGGTGGTGGACCAGCTCATCACATGATCGGCGCTGAACACCACGCCGTCCTCCCGCACGAAGCACAGGTGGTTGGCGCAATGACCGGGCGTGTGGAGGGCGGTCAGGCGGAAGCCATCGCCCTCCAGCACCGCGCCATCTTCCAGCGTCACGTCGGGGGTGAAGGAATGGTCGCCGCCCTCCCCGCCATGGTCGGGCGGCGTCAGGTGCGGGCCGAAGCCGTAGCTGCGCGCGCCGGTGGCCGCCTGCAATGCCGCGACGCCGGGGGAATGGTCGCGATGGGTGTGGCTGACCAGGATGTGGGTGATGGTCTCGCCCGCCGTCGCGCGCAGGATGGCGGCGAGATGCGCGGCATCGGCCGGCCCCGGGTCCAGCACCGCCACGCGGCCCTGGCCGATCAGCCAGGTATTGGTGCCGCGCCAGGTGAAGGGGCCGGGATTGTCGCACAGGATGCGCCGCACCCCAGGCGCCACCTCCGCCACCTCGCCGGGCGGCAGCGGATCGTCGCGCAGGAAGGGGATGCTCATGGCTTTTTTCCTCGGCGCATGATCTCGCGGTGCATGATGTAGAGGCTGGCCAGCACGATGGCCGCGGCGCCGGCCAGCGTCGAGAGGCCGGGCACGTCGCCGAAGGCCACCCAGCCGAACAGCACGGCCCAGAGCAGGGACGAATAGGAATAGGGCGCGAGGAAGCTGACCTGCGCGCTGGCCCAGGCCTCCGTCAGCAGCACCTGCGCGGCGCCGCCGATCAGGCCGATGGCGATCAGCATCAGCAGATCCAGCGGCCCGGGCGTGATCCAGACGAAGGGCAGCGCGAACAGGGTGAAGAAGGTCATCAGCAGCGACTGCCACAGCACGATGGTGCCGGAGCTTTCGGTGGAGGACAGGGTGCGGACCAGCATGGTGGTGCCGGCGGAAAACAACCCATGCGCCAGCGCTGCCACCATGCCCCAGCGCGCCGCACCGCCGAAATCGCCGGTGAAGGCGCCCTGGCCGAGGGCGATGATGACGATGCCGAGGAAGCCCACCAGCACTGCGCCGGCACGGTGGATGCCCACCTTCTCGCCCAGCAGCGGAATCGACAGCAGGGTGACGAAAAGTGGCGTGGTATTGGTCAGCGCCGTGTGCTCCGCCAGCGGCAGCAGGCCCAGCGCGAAGAAGGCGCAGGCCTGCGCGGCGGTGCCGGTGAATGCGCGCAGCAGATGGCCCGGGAAGCGCCGCGTGCGCAGCGTGCCCACCAGGTCGCCGCGCAGGCCGATGCGATGCATCACGACCAGCACCACCACGGGCAGGGCAAAGAAGCCGCGGAAGAACATCTGCTCGATGAAGTGGAAGCGGTCCGCCAGGTCCTTCACCAATACGCCCATGGCGGTGAACAGCGCGCAGGCCGCCAGCATGTAGATGACGCCGCGCTTCGGGTCGTGGCGGAGTGCCATCAGCCGCCCCCCGCTACGGCGGCGGCTCGGTCTTCCCGGCTGGCCTTGGCGCGATCCTCGCGACGCCGCACCTGTTCCCGGTGCAGATTGTACAGCCCCGCGCTGATCACCACGGCGGCGCCGGCCACGGTGTACCAGCTCGGCACCTCCGCCCAGATCAGGAAGCCGAGTACCCCGCCCCAGATCAGCGTGGTGTATTCATAGGGCGCGAGGGCCGAGACCGGCGCGATGGCGAAGGCGCGGGAGAACAGCAGATGCGCGAAGCCATTCGCCATGCCGAGGAATGCCAGGCACAGGAAAATATCCCATTCCGGCACCAGCGGGCCGAGCGGCGGGAACACCGGCAGCAGAAGAAGGCCCACCGGCACATGCGCCGCCAGCAGCCAGAAGGCGATGGTCTGGGGCGTGTCGGTGGCCGCCAGCACGCGGGTCCAGATGCGTGTCAGGCCGAGCGTCGCGGCGCCGGCCAGCAGCATCGCCGCCTCCCACCGCCACAGCTCACCGCCGGGTTGCAGGATGATCATGACGCCCGCGAAGCCGACGCAGGTGCTGGTCCAGCGGCGCCAGCCCACCTTCTCCCCCAGCAGCGGAATCGCCAGCAGCGTCATGATCAGCGGCGCCGCGGCATTCACGGCGTAGGAGGCGCCGAGCGGGAAGGCGTTGAACCAGGCCAGGTAGAAGGCCACGGTCACCACGCAATGCAGCACGGACCGCAACGCCAGCAGCGGCTTTCGCACCGGCATCAGGCCGCGCCCGCGCACCAGCAGCGCGATCGCCAGCATGCCGAAGGCGCCGCGCCAGATCATCGCCACCGCAACGCCGACCTCGGGCAGCGCCCATTTCACCGCGGCATCGGCCGCCGAGATCACGGTATAGCCGGCGACGATGATGCCGATGCCGCGCAGCGTGTCCTGCGTCAGCGGCAGAAGCGGCAGGATGCGCGCGACGGCCGGTTTTCGATCAGCCAACAGCCGGAGCCAGTACCGCTTCGGCCTGCATGCAGGTGGCACCGGTCTCGTCGCGGGTTTCCAGCTTCACCTCCTCGCCCTCCACCCGGCCGAGCACCGTCAGGGGCCGGCTGTCGAAGGCCGGGCGGCGGCCGCGGAAGGCGAAGCTGTGAAGGCGCTGGCCGGGCGCGTGGTCCAGCGCATGCTGCGCCATCAGCGTCGCCTGCAGGGGGCCATGCACCACCAGGCCGGGATAGCCTTCCTCCCCGGTCACATAGGGGTGGTCGTAATGGATGCGGTGGCCGTTGCCGGTCAGCGCCGAGTAGCGGAACAGCATCACCGGGTCCGGCAGCACGGTGGCGGTGGCGGCGCCAGGCCAGGCTTCGGCGGCGGGGGCGGGCTTCACGGCGGCACCCTCCGCGCCGCGATAGACGATGTCCTGCTCCTCCTCCAGCGCCAGGCCGGCGGGGCCATGCAGCAGGTGGCCCACGGTGACGAAGACCAGCCGGCCCGATCCGCCGGATTTCTCCGTGATCTTCAGGATGGTGCTGGTGCGGGTGATCTCGTCATCCGCCTTCAATGGCACCGGGTGGAAACGCACCCGGCCACCGGCCCACATGCGGCGCGGCAGGTCGTGCACCGGGGGCAGGAAGCCCCCCCGCTTCGGGTGGCCGTCGGGGCCGATCTGGTCGGGCATCACCCAGTCCTGGAAGAACATCCAGTGCCACAGTGGCGGCAGCTCCGCCGGCACGGGGCGGCCCAGCGTGGCGGCCATGCCGCGCAGCATTCGGGGGTCCAGCCGGTCCTCGCGCGTTTCGGTGCGGCCGACGTAATCCTGATGCGACATCAATCCTCACGCACATAAAGAAGGTAGGTATTCATGTGGACCACCCGCGTGTAGTGCCGCCAGGTTCCGGCGAAGGCGGGGTGGCGGGAGAAATAGGCGATCGGGTCGAAATCCTCGGCCCCGCAGCGCGGGATGCCGGAGTTCTTCGCCACCAGCACCGCACCCGGCGGGGCGCGCGCAAAGTCCTCGGCCACGGTGCGGTACACCAGGAATTCGGGGCGCGACATCTCCCAGGGCTCGCGGTAGCGCGGGGCGCCCTCGGGGCAGCCGGGATAGGCGCCGATCAGCAGCCACAGGTTCATGGTCCGCAGCGTGGACCGCGCGCGGGCGTAGTTCAGCGCCGGATAGACCGGGTAGATATCGGGCGAGAGCACCAGCAGGCGCTCACCGGCCACTTCGCGCCGGAGCGTGGCGGTCAGCTGGCCTTCCGCCAGGCTGGCGTACCAGATCTGCCGCCAGGGGCTTTCGCCGCGCACATGCACGATCGTGACCGCGACGACCAGCGCCAGGGCCAGCGCCGGCGCGGCCTCCGCCGCGCGACCGGGCGGCAGGGCGCGGTCGAACCAGCGGGCCACCACCCAGCAGGCCATCAGCGCGGTCGCCATGGCCATCGGTACCACGTGATAGGACCAGCCCTTGTGCTGAACCCAGGCGGAAAGCAGCCCGCCCACCGCGACCGCCGCCAGCATCCGCGCCGGCATCCCGGCGCCCTTCCAGGCCAGCAGCGGCAGCGTCACCAGCAGCGCGATCAGCGCCGGGCCGAGCTGGTTGGTGAACAGCACGTCGAACAGGCCGATGCCGCCATTGTCGATGTAGAATTCCATCACCAGCGGCACGACGAAGCCGAGGTAGTCCGGGAAGAATACGGGCAGGCTGGCCAGGTACAGCAGCCAGACCCCGGCCATGATCCAGGGCAGCCGGTCCCGCAGCGCGGCCACCGGGCCGCGATGCAGCAGGACCATCGCCTCCACCAGCGCCGGCACGGCCAGGAAATGCGGCTTCAGCGCGAAGCCCAGCGCGGCCGCGACGGTCACCGTCAACGCCAGGCCGGTCGGCGTGGCAATGCCCTGCGCCCGGCGCGCCGCCAGCATGGCGTAGGGCAGCGCGAACAGCCCCATCAGGTGTTCCCGCTGACCCACATCATAGGCGACCATGACGATGATGAGCGGGATCAGCGCATGCAGCGCCGCGGTCTCGACCGGACCTTCCTCGATCCCCTGGCGCAGCTTCAGGCACAGCCGCCAGGCCAGGCCGCAGCAGGCCAGTACGCAAAGCAGCCAGGACTGCACGATATCCAGCGGCGTGAATCGGTCGATCAGCGCCGGGATGGCCGCCAGCACGAAGATCAGCGGCGGGTTCACGTCGATCAGGTCGCGGAACAGCGATTCGCCCGCCACCCAGCGTTCGGCGAAGTTCAGGATGGCGGCGACGTCGTGGTTCAGCGGCGGCGTCAGCACCACCAGCAGGAAGAACAGCGCCGGCAGCGTGGCTACAACGCGCAGCCACCAGGCCCATCGCGCCGGTTCGGCAGGGCTGAGCAGGCGCGGCGCCGGCGTGGCCTCGGCAAGGGGCTGGGCTGGCTGGGGGCGGTGGTTCAAGGTCATGTGCGGCTCACGGCGGCCGCATCCTCGGCGGGCTGGCCGGAAGGTGCAACCGCATTGCGGCGCGCATGCGGCAGGGCTGCCCTGCCCGGGTCGGGAGGCGGCCGCCTTATCGCCGCCTTGGGGAAGCCTTGCGGTCGCCCCGGTGCGGCGTCAAAACGGCGTGGTGGAACCCGCAGAATACGAATTGATGGACGCGGCCGAGGACGGCATGTGGTGGTTTCGCGCCGCGCATGCCCGTGTCCTCGACGCACTTCGCCGTCGCCCCGGCGCCGCCGGGCCCGTGCTGGATGCCGGCTGCGGCACCGGCGGCTTCCTGTTGCGCCTGGCGCGGGATTGGCCAGACCGGCCGGCGATGGGCCTGGAATACATGGCGCAGGCGGCGCACCGCGCGGCGCAGAAATCGGGGCGTCCCGTGGCGGCGGGGGATGCCAATGCGCTGCCCTTCGCCGATGCCAGCTTCGGCGCGGCGGTGTCCATCGACGTGATCTGCCATGCCGGCGTGGACCCGGCCCGCGGCATGTCTGAACTGCACCGGGTGCTGCGGCCCGGCGGTACGGTGGTGCTGAACCTGCCGGCCTATGAATGGCTGCGCAGCGCGCATGATGCCCGCGTGCACACCGCCCGCCGCTACACCGCCGGCAGCGCCCGCGCGATGCTGGAGGAGGCGGGCTTCACCGCCGTCTCCGCCCGCTACTGGAACGGGTTGCTGCTGCCGCTGATGGCCTTGCAGCGCAAGGTGCTGCAGGCCCGCGCCGATGCGCCGAGCGACGTGACCCACTTTCCCCCCTGGATCGACAAGACCCTGCACGCCGTCTCGGAGGTCGAGCGGCGGATCGGCGGCGCGGGCATCGCCATGCCCGGCGGCGGATCCGTCCTCGTCATCGGCACGCGGCCCTGACGGAGAACGCGACGTGACTGAGACCCTGGCCCGGCCTGCCGGTGCTTCCAACATCGGTGCTTCTGAAGTCCCGCAGGTGGCGGGCTTGTCCTCCGGCCTGCCCCACCCCGGCGCCACTCCGGTCGGGCTGTCCATCGTCGTCCCGGTCTATCGCGGGGCCGGCACCGTCGGCGCGCTGGTGGCGGCGCTGTCCGCGCTGCGTCCGGCCGGCGGGCTCGAGATCATCCTGGTGAACGACGGCAGCCCGGACAATTCGGGCGAGGTCTGCCGGGCGCTGGCCGCGACCGCCACCGTGCCGCTGGTCTATATCGAGCACGCCCGCAACTTCGGCGAGCACAACGCCGTCATGTCCGGGCTGCGCCAGGCTCGCGGCGCCTATGTCATCACCATGGATGACGACCTCCAGAACCCGCCGGAGGAAGTGGTGAAGCTATACGATCATGCCCGGCTCGGCGGCTGGGACGTGGTCTATACGCGCTACGCCAAGAAGGAACATGAGGGCTGGCGCAACCTCGGCAGCCGCTTCGCCAATGGCGTGGCGGACATGCTGCTGGACAAGCCGAAGGGGCTGTACCTGTCTTCCTTCCGCTGCATGAGCGCCATGGCGGTGCGGGAAGTGGCGAAATACAGCGGTCCCTACCCTTACGTGGACGGGCTGCTGATGCAGGTGACGCAGCGGCTGGATTCCATCGAGGTGAAGCACCTGCCCCGCGCGGAGGGCCGGTCCAACTACACGCTGAAGCGGCTGGTGCTGCTGTGGCTGAACCTCGCCACGAATTTCTCCGTCCTGCCGCTGCGGCTGGCGATCCTGGCCGGCGCGGTGATGGGCGTGTTCGGGCTGGTGGCCGCGGCGGTGGTGCTGTTCGAGGGGCTGAGCGGGGAGACGCCTTCCGGCTGGGCCTCGATGATGACGGTCACGCTGCTGGTGGCCGGGGTGCAGTTCCTGATTCTCGGGGTGCTCGGCGAATATGTCGGCCGCGCCTTCCTCTCGGCCAATGGCAAGCCGCAGGGCGTGGTGCGGGATGTGGTGCGGGCCGGGGGTGCCGAACGGTGATCCCCGGCCCCATGTTTGCATCCTGGGTCACCCTGGCGGCGGCCATCACGACGTCCCTCGTCGGGCAGATCCTGCTGAAGGCGGGCGCCTCCGGCTCCGTCGCGGCGGAGGCCGGGTTCGTGGACCAGCTGTTCCGTTGGCAGACCATCGTGGGGCTCGGCTGCTACGGCGGCGCGGCGCTGCTGTACATCATCGCCCTGCGGAAGATCCCGATGTCGGTCGCGCTGCCCTGCACGGCGGCGAGCTATGTGGTGATCGCGCTGATCGGCTGGGGCATGTTCGGGGAGAGCCTCGGCCTGGCGAAGATCGCGGCGATCGGGCTGATCTCCGCGGGCGTGGTGCTGCTGGCCACCACGGCCTAGCGGGCGGTGGCAAACACCCTGTCGAGCCGGAGGGCGTGAGGATTGTGAGCCTGGTCCCAACCCAACCCTCTCCCCCATAAGAAGTGGGGGAGAGGGCTTCACCTGAGAGCGGGATGCGGCCCGGCCTGGTTCTCGCGTCGCTCGGCGTCACGCAGATCCTGGGCTGGGGCACGGCGTATTTCCTGCCGGGCGTGCTGGGGCCGGCGATGGAGCGGGACCTCGGCCTGGCGCCGGGGCGGGCCTTCCTTGGCATCGCCATCCTGCTCGGGCTGGCCGGCTTCCTCTCGCCCTGGGTCGGGCGGCTGATCGACCGGCACGGCGCGCGGCCGGTGATGGCCTGCGGGTCCCTCACCTTCGCAGCGGGGCTGGGGCTTCTGGCGCTTTCGCAGAACTGGGTGCAGGCGCTGGGGGCCTGCCTGGTGATGGGCGTGGCCGCATCCCTGGCGCTGACGGAGGCCGCGAACGCGGCGCTGGCGGCGCTCGGGGCGGAACGCGCCAGGCGGCGCCTCGGGCTGCTGGCGCTGGCCTCCGGCATGTCCTCCATCGTCACCTGGCCAGCGCTGGCGGCGCTGGAGGCGGCGTTCGGCTGGCGCGGCGCGGTGCTGGCCTCGGCTGTGGTCCATCTGCTGGTGGCGCTGCCGTTGCACCTGGCCTGCGTGCCGGCGGCACCCCGCGGCGCACGGCCGGCGCGACTGGCGGGCGGGGCGCTGCCACCGCGGCTGCGCTGGCTTTCGGCAGCCTTCGCCCTGCAGACGCTGATGGGCAGCGCCATCCTGGCCAATATGGTGCTGCTGGTGGAGGCGCTGGGGATGGCGCGCGGCAGCGCCATCTGGTGGGCCGCGCTGGTCGGCCCGGCACAGGTGACGGCGCGGCTGCTGGATGTGGCGGGCGGCGGGCGGTTCAGCGCGATGGCCACCGCCTCCCTCGCGCTGCTGCTGATGCCGATCGCGCTGCTGATGCCGCTGGTGGCACCGATCGGCGTCACGCTGGCCGCGCCGGTCTTCGTGCTGGCCTATGGGCTGGCCTCCGGCGTGATGTCCGTGATGCGCCCGGCCTGCCTGATCGAGCTGCACGGCACGGATGGCTATGCCGGCGTGGCGGGGCGGGTGATGGCGCCGGTGACGGCGGCGATGGCGGTGGGGCCGGCCTTGTTCGCACCGCTGATCTTCGCGGTGGGGGCGGAGGCGGCGCTGGCGCTGGCGGCCTCCGTCGCGCTGGCCAGCCTGTTGCTGCTTCGCATCGCCGCACGGACCCCGTAGGCTCGCGCCATGAGGTTCCTGCCCCTGCTTCTGCTGCTGGCCGCCTGCGCCACCCCGCCACCACCCTGCCCGCCCGGCACCCAGGCGGCGACGATGCTGGAGGGGTATTTCGGCCGCAATGCAGGCGGGGCGGAGGTGGTGGATGACGCTGCCTGGGCCGGCTTCCTGGACCAGGTGGTGACGCCGGCCTTCCCCGATGGCCTGACCGTGCTGGACGGCGCCGGCCAGTGGCGGGGCGCCGGCGGCCGCCTCGCGCGGGAGCGCAGCAAAGTGCTGGTGGTGGCGATGCCCGGCGCGACGCCGGCCCAGGCGCTGGCGCGGATCGACCCGGTCATCGCCGCGTTTCGCGCCCGTTTCGCGCAGGAAAGCGTGATGGTGACGACAGCCGGGGCCTGTGTGAGATTCTGATTCCGCCACCGGAGGATCCCGAGACCATGCCCACCACCGTGAATGACATGCTCGCCGCCGCCCATGCCGCCGTGCCGCGCATCTCCGCCGCCGAGGCCCGCGCGCTGGCGGCCGACCCGCAGACCGTGCTGCTGGATGTGCGCGACGCGGCGGAGGTGAAGGCCTCGGGCAAGGCGAAGGGCGCGCTGGCCGTCTCCCGCGGCCTGCTGGAATTCCGTGCCGATCGGGAAAGCCCGCTGCATGAGGCGGCCTTCGACCGGGCGAAGACCATCATCATCTACTGCGCCTCCGGCGGCCGCGCCGCGCTGGCGGGGAAGACGCTGAAGGACATGGGCTACGGCGATGTCCGCAACCTCGGCGGCTTCAAGGATTGGGTCGAGGGCGGCGGTGAGGTCGAGATCGGATAGAGCGTGATCCGCGAAGGCTTAATTGCCGTAGCGGTGAATCAGCCTCTCAACAAAGCCTGGATCATGAGCCGCGCCTGCGGATCATGGTCCAGGGATCATGGCGCGCCGGACAGGCGCGCCACCGCCGCGCGGCAGGCCTCTGTCAGTGCCGCGCGATCCTCGCTCGGCAAAGGCGGGCCGATCCGCACCGTCAGCCGTCCCGGCCGGGGTCCTTTGCGGTGCGGCGGCCAGGCGGCGTGGGCGCCCTCGATCCAGCAGGGCACCACCGGCACGCCGGTGCCGGCGACGATGGTGGAAAGCCCGGCCTGGAACGGTCCCATTTCGCCGGTGCGGGAGCGGGTGCCTTCGGGGAACAGGATGTAGACCAGCCGGTCCTCCACCAGGCGCTCCCGCAGCGTCGCGATCTCGCCGCGCTTCGTGCGGCCGCGCCAGATCGGGAAGGCGTTGATGGCATAGGCGGCGAAGGCGGCGCCGAACTGGCTGCCGAAGAACACCTCCCCCGCCGCCAGCGCATGGGCGGACCGCGCCGCCTCCCCCCGCAGCGCCGCCGCCAGCACCAGCGCATCCAGGTGGCTGGAATGGTTGGCGACCAGCAGGAAGGGCGGCGGCGGCAGGTTGTCGCGGCCTTCCACCGTGAGGCGGTGGTACACGCGAAAGTAGCTCCGCAGCAGCATGCGCCAGGCGCCGTTCACGGCCATGCCGACCAGCCCGCGTTCGCGCTTCAGGCTGCGCCACCGGTCACCCGCCGCGAGGTCGAGGTCCCGCGCGGGGCGGAGCTTCCACTCCATCTCAGCCGCCGCCGGTGAAGACGCGCACCGGCTGGCCCACGCCGAAGCCGACGAAATACTGGATCAGGTGGAACACCGCCGGCGCCACCAGCAGCAGGCTGTTGAAACGGTCCAGGATGCCGCCATGACCGGGCAGCACCACGCCCATATCCTTGATGCCGATGTCGCGCTTGATGGAGGACAGCATCAGGTCGCCGCTCTGCCCCGCCACGCTGACCAGCACGCCGAACAGCGCCAGCCAGTGCCAGGCCTGCATGCCGGTGCCGCCGAACAGCGCGGAGCCGATCAGCGCCACCACGCTCGCCGTGATCACCACCGCGCCGAGCGCGCCGGACAGGGTCTTGTTCGGGCTGGTCGCCGGCAGCAGCTTGGCGCCGCCGATCAGCTTGCCGCAGGTGAAGGCGGCCACGTCGTTCAGCGCCACCGCGGTCAGCAGCAGCAGCACCAGCGGCCGGTAATTCGCGTCATTCGCCATGTAGCCGAGATGCGCGAGGCCGGCGCCGAACAGCATGTAGCCGAGCACCGCCAGCCCGACGCGCTGCACATAGCCCGCCGGCCGGTCGAGCGGGATGGAGGCGACCGCCAGCACGCAGGTGGTCAGCGGCCAGAGCGCGACGAAGAAGCCGTACCAATGATCGAGCGCCGCGAAATTCACCGCGATGATGCCGATGACGACCACCGCCGAGAGCAATCTCTCGCGGAACAGCCCCGTCGCGCGGGCATATTCGCGGTAACACAGCAGCCCGAGCAGCGTGACCGCGCCGATGGTCCATTCCCGCCCCGCCAGCACCGGCCCGATCATCAACGGCAGCAGCACGCACCAGGAGCCGAGCCGCAGCCAAAGCTCCCTCCGCAAGCCCGGCTGCACCTTGCCGCTGAGCGAGAGCAGGCCGATGGCGAGGGCGGCGGCCAGCACCACGGCGAGGGTGGCGGAGACGATCCAGACCGTGACGGGATGCGCGAAGGCGATGCTCATGGGCGCCCCCGCAGGAAGCGGTAGGCACCATGCAGCCGGCGCCAGGCGGTGAGCAGCGACAGCGCCAGGATGATCCAGAGCGCCACCACCGGCACGCCCGCCGCCCAGGCGGCCGGCGTCAGCCCGCACCACAGCGCCACCGCCGTGACCAGCGCCATGCGATGCGGCTTGGCCATCGGCCCGCGGAAATCGCTGGGCGCCCCGGCCGCGCGAGCCACGCTGCGGACATAGGCGGTGGCCATCGCCGCCAGAGCGGCCGCGCAGCCCAGCACCGGCGCGCCGACCGCGATGCCGAGGCCCACCAGCGCCGCGGTGTCGGAAACACGGTCCGGCACCTCGTTGAACAATTCCCCGGCCGGAGAGGCGATACCGCGGCCGACCGCCACCATGCCGTCCAGCATATTGGCCAGCAGGCGAAGCTGGATCAGCAGCGCGGCCAGCAGCCACAGCAGCCAGCGCCCCTCATGCCATTCCGGCACCAGCGCCAGGGCGAACCCCGCCAGCAGGCCCGCCACCATGCCCGCGACGGAGATCGCATTGGCCGAGGCGCCGCGCGCCACCAGCCATCCGGCCAGCTTCTGCGTGATGCCCAACTCGCGCGCCGCGATCGGTCGCCTGTCGCCGCTTTCCGCCATGCTGTCCCCGATTCCGCGCGAGGATGGCACGCGGTCCGAGACGTGCACAGATGCAGGCCGATCGACTGAATAGAGCCGGGCCTGGGCGGCAGCGAGCCTCAGGTTACGGCAGTCGCACGACGCGCATGCCTTCAATCGGCTGGTAATTCCTCGCCACGAAACCGGCGTTGGCTATTTGTACGAGATCGGCCAGGCCGGTCGCACCTTCGCCGAGCCAGAGGCCGTCTTCATTGTCGAACCACTCATATTCCCGGCTTACCGTGACAGCGCCGCCTCGACTGGTGTTTCGCGTGTGCACGCGGCACCCCATGGTGTGGTGGCTGTTCCAGAAGATGCAGATGGACGGCGGGGTATCCCGCGTGTTCGACAGGACAGTGTTGAAGCTGTTGACGGCCACATCCGCCCCAACGATGCGAAGCCCCAGACCCTCCGTCTGAGCAGCCGGGTTGTTGTCCAGGCGCCGGTATACGGCCATAAGTCCGTTGAGCTGATGCTGCGTCAAAAGCAGCTCATTGAACGACCCGATCCCGCGCCCTCGTTCAAGGCAAGTCTTGGCCCAGTACAGCGAGATCACGGTGCAGATTCCAATCTGGCCCGCCTGCGCCCAGTTGTTCGCCATGGGGAACAATCTTCTTACGGCCACTTGTTTTTCCTTGTTGGCTGCTGTCAGCAGCTGCCTGCGGGCAAGTCGCGGAAGCAGCCGTACCAGAGCCGGACGGCGCTTTCCTTCCGATTTGGAGACGATAGTTTAGACGGGCCGCGGTTCGCAAGCGCCCTGACGCGTGCCGCGCATGGATGCGCGCCGCGCCGTGCTTCCGGTTCGCTCTCTGATCACGGTCGTCGAATACTGGACGATTGAGCGGCACCGCCGCGCTCATTGTTCCATTCGCGGCCAGTGGCGCCAGCAACCGGATTCGCGCGGTGGAGACGGGCGAGGGCGCCTTCCGTGCCGGCATGCGGGGCTGAGCGTGGCCACGCCACCAGCCATCTGAACTTAGCGAGCGGCAACAGCTACCCATCGTGCTGCAACGGAAGTCTGCGTTCCAGATGCTTGCGCCGTAGGTTGCGCTACGGCCTGCCCGGCGGCAGGGCCGGGGCATTGGCGGGGCTGGGCTGCTGCGCCAGCGCCGCCAGCAGCTCGCGCATCTCGCGGATCTCACGCTCCTGCGTCGCGATAATCTCATCGGCCAGTTCGCGCACCCGCGGGTCCCGGATGGTGGCGCGGGTGCTGGTGAGGACGGCGATGGAATGGTGCGGGATCATGGCGCGCATCCAGGCCTCCTCCCCCACCGTCGCCTGACTGCGGACCAGCCAGAGCGAGGCGGCGAAGACCACCGCGCCGCTGGCCAGGATGGCCCAGTTGGCGCGGCGGTTCGGGTACATGCCGAACATGAAGCCCATCATGATGACGGCCATGACGCCGCCCATCAGCAGCGCCATCCACAGCCGGGTCTGGCTGAAGGCGATGTGGTCCAACTCCCAGGTGTTCAGGTACATCAACCCGAACATCACGATGGTGGAGGTCGCGATCATCGCGGCGAAGCGGCCATAGCCCATGGCGGCATTCCTTTCGTTCAGAACTGTTGAACGACATGCGCCGCGAAGGGTTCAGCCGCCATCCGGCGGGGGGTTCAGCCGCCATCCGGCGGGGGGTTCAGCCGCCATCCGGCGGGGGGTTCAGCCGCCATCCGGCGGGGGGGTTCAGCCGCCATCCGGCGGGGGGGGTTCAGCCGCCATCCGGTGGGGGGTTCAGCCAAAGGCGCCCACCTCATGCGCGATCGCCGCCGAGCATTCCCGCACCTGGGCGAACAGCCCGGCCATCGGGGTGAAGATCGCGGCGTGCTCCGCGGCGTAGGAAGCCCCGCCCCGGCCCGGCGCCGGCTCGTGGAAATCCAGGCTGCTCGCCGGGTCGGGGCGGGAGGGGAACACTTCCGCCAGCAGGGTCAAAGCGCGGTCCACATCCAGTTGCAGGATGCCGCGGATCAGCGCCTCCCGCGTCGCACCGTGGCGCGGGCTGAATTCCGGGATCTGCACGGCGAGCAGCCAGATGCGGTGGATCAGCGCCAGGCGCAGCGCATGCAGCAGCACCAGCCGGTCCGGCATGCGCGGCAGTTCGGGCCAGGCGGCACGCAGCGCCAGGTGGTCCGCCTGCAGGTGGCGGAACATGCGCCGCACATCGGCGGACAGGCCGAGCCGTTCCAGCGCCTCCGCCACATGCATCAGTTCCTCCCGCCGCCCGGGTCGCCGCGTGGCGCCGGCGCGGTCGAACCAGGGACCGGGGTCCAGCGTATCCACCCCCGCCCGCAGCACGCCGAGATCGGAACAGGCGGCCGCCCGCGCCGCCATGGCGACCGCGCGGGCAAAACGCGGGCTGCGCGCCAGCATATCGGCGAAGCCATCGGGGTTGGCGGCGACCGCGGCGCCGAGACCGTGCAGCGTATTCGCCAGCCAGCCCATCTGCTGCAGGATCGCGTTGTTCGGGATGGCGCGCAGTTGCGACGGGTGGGTGATGCGCGCCGGCCCGCCCATATCCGATTGCCGCGCCGCGGGCCGCGATCCGGTACGGTCCAGCAGCCCCGGGCCGAAGGCGCCGAGCAGCGCGGCATAGCCGGGGTCCTCCACCAGGATCTGCATCTCCCTCCTGATGGTGGCGAAGAAATCCGCGCCGTAGTCGCTTTCGGCATAGATCGGATCGGGCTCCGCGGCCGGCGGTGCGAAGGCGTGTTCGGCGATGCGGGCGATGGTCGCGGCGGCCAGCGCCGGGGTACCGAACAGCAGGTAGCCGTCGCCGCCCTGGAAGCTGCTTTCCTCCCGCAGCTTCAGCCCGGCCTTGGCCAGCGCCGCCCGCGCCTGGGGCGGGGAAAGGTAGTCCAGGCGATCCGCCAGGCTGTCCGGATGCCCGCCGCGGCCGATGCTCTCGCCATGGGTGTCGAACAGCACCAGCTCGATCTCGGACAGGCCATGGCGGCGGAGCTGGTCCGCCAGGCGCAGCTTCAGGCGTTCCGCCAGGTAGCTCGCCGGCAACTGGCCGACATAGCGGCCGGAATCGGAATAGCCGAATTGCAGGCACAGCCGGCCATGGGCGCGCAGGTAGTCGCGGAAGAAGGGGCTGCGCAGCGCCTCCTCCACCACCTTCTCACCACGCTCCAGCGCCTCCGCCGTCTCGAACAGCGGGGAGATTTCGACATGGCGCTCGATGCCCAGGCGTTTTGCGAGCCACAAAGCGCCGAGCAGCGTGTAGCCGCTTTCGGTCTCCGCGATCAGGAAGCGCACGGCCTGGGAGGAATCCACATGCTTGGTGATCTGCGCCACCGTCATCATCAGTCGCACGGCGGAGGCCTGCTCGGCCAGCAGCGCGCCGAAATCGACTGGCTGCGGGGTGACCTCCGCCAGCGCCGCATTCACCTGGGCCAGCAGGCCCCGGCGGCTGGCCATGTCGTCCGGGCTGGCCGTGAGGCCGAGGCGCTGGCGCAGCGCGTTGTGGATCTGGCTGGCGTTCAGCCTGGTGTGGGTATGCGCGAGCGCCAGGCCGTGCCCGGCGAGGCCCGCGCGGGCGATGGCGAGTGCGAGCCGCGTCGCCTCATCCGGCGCATCGGCCAGGGCGGCAGGACACAGGCCGAGCAGCGGGCCGGGGTCGGTCAGCGCTGCCTCCCGCTCCCCGATCAGCGCGGCGGCGAAATGCTGCACCGCCTCCGGCACCGGGGTCTGCGGCACGGACTCCAACTGCCGGGCGACGGCGGCCTCGGCCATGGCGGTGCGGGCGGACAGCGCCGCGGCGCAGGGGCCGAGCGGGGCCAACTGCGCGGCCAGGCGCTGCAATTGCAGGCGCTTCATGGTCAGGCGCAGGCCGATCGTGTCCCACCAGCCGATATCGGTGCGGCCATCGGTGTCGTAGCCGACCCAGGAGCTCAGCAGGATCGGCGCCGGCAGCAGCGCCTGCCAGCGATCGCCCCAGATGCCGCGCGCCGCCCGCAGCAGCGCACCATTCAGCGTATCCAGCGCATCCCGCCCGCGCTGGATGGCGGCGACGGCCTGGACGAATTCCTCGGTCAGCGTCGGCGCCGCCGGGCGATGCGACAGGCCGGCGGGGAACTCGCTGCCAGAAGCGGCCGCGGCCACCGCCGCACCGGTGCCAGGCGGCAGGGAGAAAGTGGGATGCGCGGTGAAGACCGCGGCGAAACGCGGCCGCTCCACCACCTCCCGGAAGGCGGCGAAGGGCACCGGACTGTCCTGCGGATCCGGCCGTACCAGCCGCGTGGCCAACGCATCCAGCGTATCGGCACCACGCTCCAACCCGACATAGGCGGCCAGGCGCCTCGCGCGATCCGCCGCGGCGGTATCGGCCAGCCGCGCGATCAGATCCCCGACCGAGGCCGCATCCAACCGCCCATCATCCAGCCGGCGACTGATGGCCAGCGCGATCAGCAGGACCGGATCACCAAAGGGATCCGTCGCCGCCGCCTCCCGCGCCTCCCGCAATTGTAGCGTCAGCGCGGCAATGGTCTCACCAACGCCATCCCCCTTGGGCAGCTCGGCATCGGGGCGAGGTTCAGCGGCAAGCGCCTGTTGCATCCGGTCCATGCCCCGATGCTGCACCTGCGAAGACCCCGAACGCCAGCCCGTTCTTGCGGGGTGGCGCGCGGTTCTGTGAGGGCGGTCCTGCGAGTGGGCTTTGCCCCCTCGCGCTCCCCCACGAAGGGGCAGTGGCCCCTTCGAACCCTTGAATCATGAGCAGGAAGGGAGAGGGGGCTAGAACGACCGCATGTTCAATGCGCGTGCTCGCCCCCTCTCCCTTCCTGCTCAAGTCTTGTGGTCCAGGAGGCCCCGTCGGACGCATGCGTCCGACCCTGGCGGGAGGGTGCAGGGAGGGCAGAGCCCTCCTTGCAGAACGCCCTCACAGCCCGCGCAGCACCCCGCAGACATGCGCGATCTGCGCCTCGGTCAGTTCCGGGAACATGGGCAGGCTCATGACTTCGCTGGCGGCGCGGGCGGTTTCGGCGCAGCCGGCGGGGCCCATGGGGGTGCGGCCGCGGTAGGCGGGTTGCAGGTGGACGGGGGCGGGGTAGTGGATGGCCGTCGCCACGCCTTCGGCGCGCAGGCGGGCCATCAGGGCGGTGCGGTTCGGCACGCGCAGGACGTATTGGTGGTAGACGTGGCCGGCATCGGCGCGGCGGACGGGCGCGGCGATGGGGCCATCGGCGAGCGCCGCGTCGTATTGGGCGGCGATCTCGGCGCGGCGGGCATTGGCGGCGTCGAGCAGCGGCAGGCGGACGCGCAGGATGGCGGCCTGGATTTCGTCGAGCCGGCTGTTCACGCCGATGCTGTCGCTGATGTAGCGCTCCTTCCAGCCATACTGCCGGATGGCGCCGATGCGGTCGGCGAGTGCCGCGTCATCCGTGGACATCACCCCGCCATCGCCCAGCGCGCCGAGGTTCTTGGTGGGATACAGCGAGAAGCAGGCGGCATCGCCCATGGTGCCGACCTTGCGGCCGCCGAGCGTCGCGCCGTGCGCCTGGGAACAATCCTCGATCACCATCACGCCGTGTTCGCGGCAGGCGGCGAGCATCGGGTCCAGGTCGCAGGACTGGCCGTAGAGGTGGACGGGGATGATCGCGCGGATCGGCGGCAGGCCGGGCGGCGGGTCGTTCAGCACGGCGACGAGTTCATCGGCGTCCATGGTGAAGGTGTCGGGGTCGATATCGACCAGCAGCGGGGTCGCGCCCACCATCTCGATTGCGGCCACGGTGGCAACGGCGGTGTGGGACACGGTGACCACGGTGCAGCCCGGGCCGATGCCCATGCCGCGCAGCGTCAGCATCAGCGCATCCGTGCCATTGGCGCAGCCCACCGCGCGGGCAGCCCCCTGCCAGGCGGCGAATTCCTTCTCGAAGGCCGCCCCCTCGGCGCCGAGGATGTACCAGCCGGAGCCGAGGGCGCGGAGCGCGGCGGCGTCGATCTCGGCCTTGTGGGCGCGGTAGCCGGCGCCGGGGTCGGCCTGCGGCACGGTGAGGAGGGGGGCGTTCATGGTGGCGGCGTTCCCTGGTTTGGCGGGATCAGGCGGTGTATTCGGCGAGGCGCGGGCGGTACCATTCCAGCGAACGGCGCAGCCCCTCATCCACCTCGATGCGCGGCCACCAGCCGGTGGCGGCGCGGAAGGCACGGTCGTCGGCGGCGTAGCTGCCGATGTCGATCTGGGCGCGATCGGCCGGGAAGGTTTTCGTCACGAAGCTGCCCTGCCCGCCATTCGCGGCGATCAGGCGCTCCGCCAGTTCGTGCAGCGAAAGTGGCGGCGGGCCACCGATGTTGAAGACCTTGCCGTTCACTTCGGGCCTGCTGGCCTGAAGGCCGGCGCGCAGAAAGGCATCCGTCACGTCATCGAGGTAGGTCAGATCGCGTAATTGCTCCCCGCCCCAGACCTCGAAGGGTTCATTTTCGAGAACTCGGCGGATCCAGATCCCCAAAAAGGTCTGCTTGGCGTCCTTGATGCGGAGCCGCGGGCCGTAGCAATTGGTCAGGCGGAGGGACACCACGGGGCGGCCGTGGACGCGGCTTTCCAGCAGCCAGTACTGTTCCCCGGCCCATTTGGACACGCCATTGGCATCCGGCGGGTTCACCGTGTGCTTCTCATCCACCGGCAAGTATTGCGGGCGGCCGTAGAATTGCCGGGTGGAGGCGTGCACCACTGTGGCTTTCGGCGCTGCTTCGCGCATCACGCCGATCAGCCGCACCTGGGCGACGGCGTTGATGGCGATGTCGGAGACCGGGTCGCGCTGGCCGCCCATGTGGCTGGTCTGCGCGGCCATGTTGAACAGCACGTCGATGCCGTTGCACAGGCTGTGCAGCTCCGCGTCGCGGATATCGCCGCGCACCAGCATGACGTTGCTGCCCTCCAGGTTCAGCGGGCTCGCGCCACCCTCCGGCTCCATCGCATCGAGGGCCACCACGCGGGCGCCCTCCGCCGCCAAAGCGTGGCACAGGCCGCTGCCGAGAAACCCGGCGCCGCCCGTCACCAACACGCGCTTGCCGCGCCAACCGTCCATCTTCGTCTCTTCCCTAACCGGCCTGACCAAGCCGCTGTCCCGCGTATTTCGCCGCCCGAATCGGCGCCCACCAGGCCTCATGGTCCAGGTACCAGCGCAGCGTGTGCTCCAACCCGCTTTCGAAATCGTAACGCGCGGTCCAGCCGAGCAGCTTTTCCGCGCCGGACGGGTCCATGGCGTAGCGGAAATCATGGCCGGGACGGTCCTTCACGAAGGTGATCAGCCGTTCCCGCGGCCCCGCCGGGTCCGGCCGCAGCCGGTCCAGCACGGCGCAGATCGCCTTGACCACGGCCAGGTTGCTACGTTCCTGGCGCGGGCCGATGCAATAGGTGCCGCCGGGCTTACCGGCGCCGAGGGCGGCCAGGCACAGCGCCTCCGCATGGTCCTCCACATGGATCCAGTCGCGGATATTGGCGCCGTCGCCATAGACCGGCAGCGGCCGCCCCTCCAGCGCATTCAGCGAGACCAGCGGGATCAGCTTCTCCGGGAATTGCCACGGCCCGTAATTGTTGGTCGTGTTGGAGACGAAGCTCGGAAAGCCGTAGGTGTGGTGCCAGGCGCGCACCAGGTGGTCCGATGCGGCCTTCGACGCGCTGTAGGGGCTGCGCGGGTCGTAGGGGGTGTGTTCGTCGAAGGGCTTCGCGTCCAGCGTCTCCAGGCTGCCGAAGACCTCGTCGGTGCTGATGTGGTGGAAGCGGAAGCGGGCCTTGGCCGGCGCGGCCAGCGCGGACCAGTAGGCCGACATTGGTGCGGATGAACTCGGCCGGGCCGTCGATGCTGCGATCGACATGGCTCTCGGCGGCCAGGTGCATCACCACCTCCGGCTGCCATTGGGCCAGCACGGCGGCCATCGCCTCCGCATCGCAGATATCCGCCTTCACATGGACATGGCGGGCGTCGCTGCGGGCAGCGCCCAGCGCCGCGTGGCTCGCGGCGTAGGTCTCCTTGTCCACATTCACCACGACATGGTCGGTGGTCGCGATCAGGCGGCGGACGACGGCGGAGCCGATGAAGCCCAGGCCGCCGGTCAGCAGGATGTTCATGCAGGTTCCTTGGTCGATGCAACGATGGCGCCCGATTGCGGCGACAGCGCGGCCAAGCGCAGGCGGCGCCAAGGCCACCACGCAACGGTCGCGCAAAATGCCTCGGCCGGCGGCGCAGGTCGAGGGGGCACACCGCCCCCCCGGATGCGCGCCCGCATCCCGCAGCGCCCCCCTTCCCAAGCGCGGCCGGCCGGGGCACATCGACGGTGCTGGCGGAGCGCATTCCATGCAGATGCTGATCGATCGAATCATGCTCGCCAGCCGGCATGTGCTGGTGGTGTTCTTTCTGGGCCTCGGCGTCGCGCTGGCGATCTATGCGCTGGGCTTCCTGGCCAAGCTGTGGAAGTTCGCCGGGACTGCGCTGGCCGGGTCCGACAACCGCCAGTTGCTGGACCTGCTGCATCTTCTGGATGCCGCGCTGGTCGCGTCGCTGGTGGTGACGGTGATGATCTCCTCCTACGACAGCCTGGTCTCCCGCCTCGACAAGCATGAGGATGGGGCGAAGGTCGGCTGGGTGTCGAATTTCGATCCCGGCAACCTGAAGATCAAGCTGGCCTCCGCGCTGATCGCGATCTCCTCCATCCACCTGCTGCAGATCTTCATGGAGGTGACGAGCTATGACGACCGGGCGATCATGTGGGGCCTGGCGATCCACGGCATGTTCCTGGCCGGCGCCATCGCGCTGGGGGTGCTGGACCGGCTGACGAAGAAGTAGTCCGCCGGTCGCTCACAGCATCACGGCGCCTTGGCGACGCCGGTGATCTCCACCTTCCAGCGCGGATCGACCAGCGCCGCCTCGATGGTCATGCGGGCAGGCTTGGCGCCGGGGTCCAGCCAGGCATCCCAGGCGCGGTTCATCGCCGGCGCATCCTGGATATCGGCCAGCACGATGGTCACGCTGAGCAGCGCGCGCTTGTCGGTGCCGGCCTCGGCCAGCAGGGCATCGATCTGCGCCAGGATGTCCGCGGTCTGGCCCTCGGCATCCAGCGTCGGGTCATCCGCGACCTGGCCGGCGAGCCAGACCAGCCCGCCGCCCATGACGGCGCCGGACAGGCGCTGTTCCTCTGCAATGCGGCGTATGGTCATGCCACCCTCCCCTGCTTCCAATCAGCGCCAGCCTGTCATGGGAGGGGTGCTTCGGGGAAGCCCGGGGCCAGTCGCGCGCCCGGCAGGTGGCGTCGCGTCAGGCGGCCGGGCTGAGCACGTGGATGACGCGGCTGGCCACCATCTCCCGCACCTTCGCGCCATAGGCCTTCATATGCGGCGCGGCGCCGTGGGCGGCCAGCGTCTCCGGGCTGGACCACTTCTCCACCACCACGAAGCTGTCCGGGCCGATCGCGGTCTGGATGGCGCCGATGCCCTCCGCATCGATCGCCGGGCCGTATTCGATGCAGCCATCCTCGGCGAGCACGGCCGGGATGTTGGCGCGCATCTCGGCCAGCACGGCATCCCGCATCCCGGGCTTGGTGGTGATGAAGGCGAGGACATGGATCATGGTGGCGTTTCCCTGGTTTCTGCCTCCAGCAAGGCAGCGCGGCGGCGTGACGTCAATCACACCAGCCCGCCATTCACATGCAGCACCTGCCCGGTGATGTAGCCGGCGCCGGGCGAGGCGAGGAAGGCCACCGCCTGCGCCACATCCCCCGGCGTCCCGAGCCGGCCGAGCGGGATGCGCGCGCGCACCGCATCCCACTGCGCCGGGGTCATGGCGGAATGCCCCGCGGCATCCTTCTGCGTGAAGCCGGGCGCCACGGCATTCACCGTGGTGCCGCTGGCCGCGACCTCCACCGCCAAAGCGCGCACCAGCGCCTCCACCCCCGCCTTGGCGGCCGCGGTGGCGGGGAACAGCGTGGCGTCGGTGCGGAAGACGTGGGCGACGAAGGAGGAGATGGCGACCAGCCTCGGCGCCTGTCCTTCCCCCCTCGCCTGGGTCAGCACCGGCAGCGCGGCGCGCGCCAGGCGCAGGAAGGCCCAGAGCACCGTATCCATGGATTGCGCGAAGCCCGCATCGGTCAGCGCGGCCACCGGCGTGCGGTCGGCGAAGCCGGCATTGGCCACCACCACATCCAGCCCGCCGAAGCGCGCCTGCGCGCGCGCCACCAGGGCGGCTGGCAGCGCCGGGTCGGCGATGTCGCCCAGCATCACCTCCGCCGCGCCACCCGCCGCGCGCACCGCCGCCGCCACCGCTTCCGCCCCCGCTTCGTTCTTCCGCGTATGCACCAGGATGGCGGTGCCAGGCCCGGCCAGCGCCCGGCAGCAGGCGGCACCGATGCCGCTGGCGGCGCCGGTGACGAGGATGGTGCGGGGGCGGTCTGTCATGCGGAGGCTCCTGGGGACGTGCCACGCATGGTGCCGCCCCGGGCGACGGCGCGACAGCCCCTGTTCGCCGGGCTGCGGCTACGGCAAATGTGGCGCGCGATGACGCAGCCGAAGGATGCAGCCAGATGACGCCGATCGTGGATCTCGCCGGCAAGCGCGGCCTGGTGGTGGGCATTGCCAATGGCCATAGCATCGCCGCCGGCTGCGCCTCCGCCTTCCGCCAGGCCGGCGCGGAACTGGCGCTGACCTACCTGAACGAGAAGGCGCTGCCCTTCATCCGCCCGGTGGCGGAGGAGTTGGGCACGGCGCTGCTGCTGCCCTGCGATGTCCGCATCCCCGGCCAGTTGGAGGCGGTGTTCGCGCGCATCGCGCAGGATTGGGGCCGGCTGGATTTCCTGCTGCACTCCATCGCCTTCGCCCCGCGGGAGGATCTGCATGCCAGCGTGGTGGATTGCTCGGCGGAGGGCTTCGCCATGGCGATGGACGTGTCCTGCCATTCCTTCATCCGCATGGCTAGGCTGGCGGCGCCATTGATGACGGATGGCGGCAGCCTGATGACGGTGAGCTTCTATGGCGCCGACCGCGTGGTGGAGAACTACAACCTGATGGGGCCGGTGAAGGCGGCGCTGGAATCCAGCGTGCGCTACATGGCGGCGGACCTGGCGCCGCGCCGCATCCGCGCCTTCGCGATTTCCGCCGGCGCCATCCGCACCCGCGCGGCCTCCGGCATCGACCGCTTCGACGATCTGCTGGACCGGGTGCGGGCGCGCACCCCGTCAGGCCGGCTGGTGGATATCGCCGATGTCGGCCGCATCGCCGCCTTCCTGGCCAGTGAGGCGGCGGCGCCGATGAGCGGGTCCGTGGTGCATGCCGACAATGGCGCGCACACCGTGGCCTGATGGGTCAGCCGCCCCGTTCCGCCGCATGCGCCGCGGCCAGGGCGGCCATGCTGGTGAAGCGAAAATCGAAGCGCGCCGCATCGGCCGGCTGCGGCGTGGCGCCCCAGCCTTCCTGGTCGTGCCGCCGGTCGATCCAGGCCGTGGCGAGGCCGGCGCGCTTCGCGGGCAGATGGTCGTGGAACAGGCTCTGCGCCGTGTGCAGGATCCCGCCACTGGGGTGGCCGAGGGCTGCCAGCTTTTCCAGCATATAGGCGAAGTTGCGGTCGGAGGGCTTGTAGCTGCCGATGTCCTGCGCCGTGTAGATCGCATCGAACTCCACGCCCAGCCGCCGGTTGCTGCCGGCGAAGCTGGCGCGGTCCACATTGGACAGGATCACCAGCTTGTAGTGCTGTTTGAGGTAGGAAAGCGCCTCCGCCGAATCCGGGAAGGCGGGCCAGTCAGGCACTGAGGCGCCGAAGCGGCGATCCGCCGCCGCGTCTGCGGGAACATCCCATTCCACGGCCAGGCGCCGGTGCACCTCCGCCAGCAGGTCGGAATAGAGCATCTCCGGCGTGCGGGCCTCCTGGTCCGCCTCCAGCCGGGCGAAGTCCTGCAGCGCGGCCTCTCGCCCAATGGGGTTGTGCATCCGGGCCAGAAGCGGCTGCAGCGCGGCATGGATGCCGCTCTCCCAGTCGATCAGCGTGCCGTAGCAGTCGAAGGTCAGAACCCGGAAATCACTGAGCCGCATCGTCTCGCCCAGCCCCTGCCGCTTGTTCATGTTGGCCGGGCCCTGGACCGGCGACAAGCGGACCGCAGGGCGGCCTGATGCTGCGGGAACCATGTGCGGGCGAATCCGTTTCGGTCTGATGGTGCATAGAGAAACCTCCCCAGCATGAACGCCTCGGATCGCAGTGTCGCGCGCCCGCCCTCGCGGCAGCGGCCATTGGCGCTGTGGGTCCATCTGCTGATCCTCACTTTGGCGGTCCTGCTGCCGGCCCTCGGCGCGGGGGGTTTCACCGCCTGGCAGCTGGGCGGCGCCTATCGGCAGGTGGTGGAGACGGCGCTGCAGGGCGGCGCGCGCACCCTGACCATCACCATCGACCGGGAGATCGAGGTGGCCATCACCGCGGCTGCCTCCCTGGCCGGAACGCGCGCGGTCCGCAGCCTCGCGGAGGCCGGGCCGGACCAGCCGGAGGCGGCGGTGCTGGCCGAGCTGTATGAACGGGCGCGCGCCGTCGGCGAGGCCTTTGGCGGCTGGGTGGTGCTGGTGCGCGCCGATGGCCGCCAGATCTTCAACACCCAGCGCCCGCTGGGCACCGCCTTGCCGGTGGCCGCCGGCCTGCCCTGGGTGACGCGCGCCATCACCACCAGCGCGCCGGTGGTGAGCGATCTGTTCGTCGGCAGTGTCACGCAGCGGCCGGTGCTGGCGGCGGTCGCGCCGGTTCCGGCCGCCGGCACCGCCGAACCGCTGGCGCTGATCCTGGCTTTCGACACGAGCCGGCTCGCGACCCTGCTGGCGCATGTGAAGCCGGGCGAGATCGCCGGGCTGATCCAGGTGACGGATGGGATCACCATCGCCCGCTCCGCCGGCCATGCCGCCGCCACCGGCCGGGTGGCGCCGGCCTGGATCGCCGGCCCGCTGCAGGCCCAGGCGATGGGCCTCGCATCCGGCGCATCCCAGGAAGGGGAACCGATCGTCGCCGCCTTCCAGCGGTTGGACCGGGTGCCCTGGGCCGTGGTGATCACCGCATCGGAGGCCGATTACACGGCGGCCTGGCGCGGGCCGCTCAATCGGCTGGCGGTCGGCGCCGCCGCCCTGCTCGCCGCCTCCCTCGTCCTGGCGGCGCTGCTGACCCGGCGCCTGCTGCGCCCCGTCCGGGCGCTGGTGCGTGAGGCGGAGGCCGATACGGCGGCTTCCACCCCCGCACCCCCCTTCCCGGTGGCCGAATTCGAGGCGCTGCGCCTGGCGCTTGGCCGTGCCGCGGAGACGGCCCGGGCGCGGGCGATCTCGGAAGGGCGCGCCGCCGCCGCGGAGGAAGCGGCGCAGACCCTGCGCCTGGAGCGCGACCGCGCCCGGCTGTATTTCGACATGGCCCAGGCGCTGCTGGTGGTGCTGGAACCCGATGGCCGGGTCCGCAGCATCAACCGCCACGGCCTGCTGACCCTCGGGCTGGCGAAGAACACGCCGGTTGCGGGCCGCGACTGGTTCGACAGCTTCCTGCCGCACCGCCTGCGCAGCCGGATGCGAGAGGTCTTCGGCGATCTCGTCGCCGGCCGCATCGCGGCGCCGGGGTCCTTCGAGAACCCGGTGCTGCGGGAAGATGGCGCCGAACGCCTGGTTGCCTGGCGCAATACGCTGCTGCGCGACCCGCAAGGCCGGCTGATCGCCGTGATCGCCTCGGGCGAGGACATCACGGAGCGCCGCGCGGCGGAGGCCCGCCAGGTCCTGCTGACGCGGGAAGTGGACCACCGCGCCAAGAACGCGCTGGCGGTGGTGCAATCCATCCTGCGCCTGACCCGCGCCGATGCGCCGCAGGATTTCGCCGTGGCCGTGGAAGGACGGGTCAACGCGCTGGCGCGCGCGCATACGCTGCTGGCGCGGGAGCATTGGGGCGGCGGCGACCTGCGGGAGCTGGTGGCGGCGGAGCTTGCGCCCTATGCGGCGGCGGGCGGCCTCGAGATCAGCGGGCCGCCGGTACGGCTGGTGCCGGATGCGGTGCAGCCGGTGTCACTGGTGCTGCATGAGCTTGCCACCAATGCCGCGAAGCACGGCGCCTTCGCCGCGCCGGGCGGGCGGCTGGAAGTGAGCTGGACGCTCCTGCCGGACGGCCGCTTGCGCCTGGCCTGGCAGGAATCGCGCCTGCCGATGGCGCTGGCCGGGCCGCCGACGCGCCGCGGCTTCGGCAGCCGCATGATCATGGCGACCGTGACCGGCCAGTTGCATGGCAGCGTCCACTTCACCTGGCAGGATCGCGGGCTGCGCTGCGAGGTGATGATCGCCGCGGATCGCCTGGCGCCGGTGGAGCCGGAAAGCAACGCGCTGGCGGCGCGGGAACATGATGCGCCGCCGGCGGGGCCGCAGGCACCGCTGATGCTGGAGCAACAGCGCGTGCTGGTTGTCGAGGATGAGCCGATGGTCGCGATGGACATGGAGACGATGCTGCGCAGCTTCGGCTGCCTGGTGGTGGGTCCCGCCGGCACTCTGTCCGAGGCGCTGCGCCTTGCGGATCAGGAGGCGGGGCGGCTCGATGCCGCGGTGCTCGACGTCAATCTTAGTGGCCAAGCGGCCTTTCCGGTCGCGGACCTGCTGGTTGCGCGCGGCGTGCCGGTGGTCTTCGCCACCGGCTACAGCGAATTGCCGGGCGGTTGGACGCCGGTGGGTGGCCAGGGGCGCACGGCGCTGCTGCGGAAGCCGGTGGACGCCGCCGCGCTGGGCGCCGCGCTGTCCCGCCTGCTGGCGCCCCAGGCCGAGCCGCCGCGGGCTGGCGGCAGACTGCCGCCGACGGACCTGCTGCGCCGGTGCCCTGATGCCGGACCCTTTTGACCTTGCGCGCTTCGTGCAGGCGCAGGACCCCGTGATGGCGGAAGTCCGGGAGGAATTGCGGCAGGGACGCAAGCGCAGCCACTGGATGTGGTTCGTCTTCCCGCAACTGCGCGAACTGGGCCGCAGCGCCACCGCGCGGCACTACGGCATCGCCTCCCTGGCAGAGGCGCAGGCCTATGCGGCGCATCCGGTGCTTGGGCCGCGGCTGGCCGATTGCACGGCGCTGGTGCTGGCCGTGCCGGACCGGTCGCTCCACGCAATCCTCGGCAGTCCGGACGACATGAAGTTCCGGTCCTGCATGACGCTGTTCGCGGCCGCCTGGCCGGAACAGGCGCTGTTCGACACGGCGCGGCGGCGGCATTTCGACGGTGCCGCCGACCCGCTCACGCTGGAGCTGCTGGCCTCACCGCGCTGAGGCGAGGATGCGGCGGGCGCGGCGCAGGATGGGCTCGTCCACCATGCGGCCATCGACCTCGAAGGACCCACGGCCCTCGGCCTCCGCCGCCTCCGCCGCGGCGATCTGGCGGCGGGCGAGGTCCAGCTCCTTCTCGCTGGGGGAGAAGCCTTCGTTCAGCAGCGGGATCACGGCGGGGTGGATGCAGCTTCCCCCGGTGAAGCCGGCGCGGCGGGACCGGGCGATGACGTCGCGCAGCTTGTCCTGGTCCCGGAAATCCGCGATCGAGCCGAGCGTGCCCATGGCCGCGACGCCGGCCTGCGCGGCGGCCACCGCCATGCGGCGCTTGATCGCCACCATCACCTCGTCATCCGAGGTGCAGCCGATCTCGGCCGCCAGATCCTCCGCGCCCACCAGCAGGCCGGCGACGCGGGGGGACGCCGCGCCGATCTCCGCCATGCGGTCGATGGCGGATGCGCTTTCGATCAGCGGCAGCAGCACGCAGCGCGGCGTGGCGCCTTCCAGATCGTCGATCACCTCCGCAATCAGGCGGACATGGCCGCCATCCATCGCCTTGGTCATCAGGATGCCGTCGGCGCCGCAGGCGATCGCTGCCTCGATGTCGCGCACCGCCATCCGCAGCGGGCGGTTGATGCGGACCAGCACGGCGGAAGGGCCGGTGCGGCAGGTCGCCACCGCATCCGCCAGGCCATCGCGTGCCGCCGCCTTCTGCGCGACCGGCACGCTGTCCTCCAGGTCGAGGATGATGGCATCCGCGCCCGCGCCGGGCGCCTTGGCGACGAAGCGCGGCACATTGGCCGGGACGTAGAGCATGGAGCGCCAGGTGGCGGCGCGTGGGGTGAGGGTCATGCTCAATTCGCCGTCACGCCGGCGGCGCGGATCAGCTCCGCCCAGCGCGTGACCTCGCTGCGGATCAGCGCGCCGAAGGCATCCGGCGTGGTGGGCGAAGGCTCCGCACCATCCTGCCGCAGCCGGGCCGCGACCACCTCGGTGTTCAGGCTGGCGTTGATCTCCGTATTGAGGCGGCGGATGATCGCATCCGGCGTGCCGGTGGGGGCCGCGATGCCGTACCAGGGCACCGCATCGAAGCCCGGCGCCACGGTTTCCGCCGCGGTCGGCAGGTCCGACAGGCTTGGCACACGCTGGCCGCTGGAGACACCGAGCGCGCGCAGCCGGCCGGAGCGTACCAGCGGCATCACCGTCGGCGCACCGCCCCAGGTCAGGTCCACATGCCCCGCCACCAGGTCGTTCAACGCCGGGCCGAGGCCGCGATAGGGCACATGCTCCATCTGCAGGCCCGTGGCGTGCAGGAAGGCGAGCATGACGGTGTGGCCGGCGCTGCCATTGCCGGCGGTGCAGTAGCGCAGGCGGCCGGGATTGGCCTTGGCGTGTGCCACCAGGCCGCGCAGATCCTGGTAGGGCTGGCCGGGATGGACCACCAGCACATTCGGCGTGGTGGCGATCATCGCCACCGGCGCGAAATCCCGCACCGGATGGTAGGTGAGGTTGGGGTACATGGCGACATTCACCGCCAGCGTGCCGATATGGCCGAGCAGCAGCGTATAGCCATCCGGCGCCGATCGCGCGACGGCCTCAGACCCGATGGTACCACCGGCGCCGCCGCGATTCTCCACGACCACGGGCTGGCCGAGACGGGGCGATAGCTGGTCCGCCATGGCGCGGCCGAGCGTGTCATTCGCCGCACCGGGCGGGAAGGGCACGATCAGGCGGATCGGGCGGTTGGGCCAATTGGCCTGTGCCTGCACCGCAGGCGCCGCCAGAGTGGCGGCGGTAGCGGCGAGAAGCTGGCGCCGGTTCATGCCGCATCCCCCCGTCCCAGCAGCCGCGCGCGATCCTCGGCGCCGTAGCCGAGTTCCGCGAGGATGCCATCGGCATGTTCGCCCTGCCGCGGGGCCAGCCGCGACTCCGGCAGGCCGGAGCCCGAGAAGCGGTTTGCGTGTCGCAATCCCAGCATGTGTTCCTCCCCTTCTTCCTTGGTCAGCACGCCCGATCCGCGCAGTTGCGGATCCTCCAGCAGGCTCGCCAGCGTGTTGTAGGGCATGGCGGGCACATCGTGGCGGCGCAGCAGCGCCACCCATTCCGCGGTGGTCTTCTGGCGCATCACCTCCGCCCGCAGCGCGAAATACGCGGCGACGTTGGCGAGGCGGGCGGCGACGTTGCAGAAACGCGGGTCCTGCATCAGCTCCGGCCGGCCGATCGCGGTGAAGAAGCCGCGCGCCTGCGAGTCCGTATTCGCCGAGACGCAGATATATCCATCGCTTGTCGGAATCGGCCGCGCATCGGGCGTCATGATGCGCGGGTCGCCGAAGCTGCCCTCGGGGTCGAAGGTGCGCTGGCCGAGATGCTCGGACAGCACGAAGGCGGCCGCGTTCTCGAACATCGGCACCTCGATCGCCTGGCCCTGCCCGGTGGTGGCGCGGGCCACCAGCGCGGCGCAGATGGACTGCGCGGCGATGATGCCGACGATGTGGTCCGTGAGCACGAAGGGCGCGAAGCGTGGCTCGCCCAGCACGCTCTCCAGGCAGGCGGCGACGCCGGACAGGCCCTGGATGATGGTGTCGTAGGCCGGTGCGCCATCATAGGGGCCGCCGGTCGCGAAACCCGCGATGGTGCAATGGACCATGCGCGGGTTCAGCGCCGAGAGATCGGCCCAGGTCAGGCCGAGCGAGGCCAGCGCGCGCGGGCGCATATTGCTGACGAAGACATCGCTGGTCGCGGCCAGGCGGCGGATCACCTCCTGCCCCTCCGGCGCCTTCAGGTCGAGCACGATGGAGCGCTTGTTGCGGTTGAAATGCATGAATTTCGGCGACATGCCCGGCGCATTGGCCGGCGCCTTGCCGCCCAGCTTCCGCATCAGGTCGCCATCCGGCGGCTCCACCTTGATGACATCGGCGCCCTGCTCGGCCAGCAGCAGGGTGGAGGTCGGGCCGACGATGACGCCGGTGCAGTCCAGCACGCGGATGCCGGCGAGCGGGCCGCGCTTCGCGGTGGCGTCGCTCATAGCCAGCGCACGAAGGTTTCACCTTCGTGCCCCTCAGACGCCGGGCGCCGCGCATCCGCGCGGCTTGGCTTCGCGGCACTTGCCGCGGCGCGCATTCGCGCGCTCGACCCTTCGGGCCGCAGGTCGGAACGCCGTGCGCCCGGCATCACACCATTTCGCCCGGTTCGCTGCCGGCTTCCGCCTGGGCGACGATGCCGCCGGTCTCGTTCAGCGCCCACAGGCCGAGGCTGCCGTCCTCGGCCCGCTTGCAGCGCAGCTCCCCGGTGCGGTTGACGAAGAAGGGGTTCACGTTGCGGACCGAGAAGCGGCCGAGCTTGCCGCCCGGCAGGTTGCGGCGCGCCATCTCATGCAGGAACAGTGCATGGAGCCCGCCATTCACGACGAGGCCGGGATAGCCTTCCTCCTGCGTCGTATAGGGCTGGTCGTAATGGATGCGGTGGCCGTTATAGGTCAGCGCGGAATAGCGGAACAGCGTCACCGTCTCGGGTGCATAGACCTGCGTCTCATCAGGCGTGGGCAGTTCCACCGGCGCCTCCGCCTTCGCGGGCGCGCCAGTGCCGGGCTTCGCCTCCTCGCGATAGACGATGTCATGCAGTTCCGTCAGCACCGGCTTGCCGTCCATCTCCACCACATGATCGACGCGCACAAAGATCATCTGGCCGGTGCGGCCGGTCTTCGGCGTGATGGAGGCGATGGTGGAGGTGCGGCGGATTTCCGCGCCGATGGTGATCGGCGCCAGGTAGCGCAGCCGGCGGCCGGCGAACATGCGGCGCGGCAGCGGCACCGGCGGCAGGAAATCGCCCTTCCGCGGGTGGCCATCGGGGCCGAGCTGGGATTGACGGGCGATGGGGGCGAAGAACACGGAATGCCAGCCCTCGGGCAGCGCATCGCCGCGGCGATAGGCCATCGGGTCGAGGTCGAGCAGGGCTGCCAGGCGGCGTACGATGGGCAGCGCCACCTCATCCTCCAGCACTTCCTGGCGGCCGATCCAGCCGGACATGGCGCCGGAATCCGCTTGCGTATTGGGCATGTTGTTTCCTCCGGCCGGAAGTCTCGCCCCAGCCGCGCGCCACGTCCAATGCAATAATCAGAGGTATTGATGCGTTCTGTGCATCAATCGGACTTTGTCCTCCCAGCCGGGCTTTACGCCCGGCAGCGGCACAACGATGATCCGCGCGACCAGGAGAAGACCGATCCATGCCGCTCGATGTCACTGCCCAAGGCGTCTATGTCATTGCGCCGACGCCCTTCCACCCCGATGGGCGCGTGGATGAGTCCAGCCTGGACCGGATGACGGATTTCTTCCTCGGCGCCGGCTGCGCGGGGATGACGATCCTGGGCGTGATGGGGGAGGCGCCGAAGCTCGATGGTGCCGAATCGCTGGCGCTCAGCCGCCGGATCATTGGCCGCGCGGGCCAGGCCGGCATCATCGTCGGCGTCACCGCGCCGGGCTTCGCCGCCATGCGGTCCCTGGCGCGCGGCGTGATGGAGGCGGGTGCGGCCGGGGTGATGATCGCGCCGCCCGCGCATCTGCGGAACGACGATGCGGTGGTCAGCTATTTCCATCAGGCGGTGGAGGCGATCGGGACGGATGTTCCCTGGGTGCTGCAGGATTATCCGCAGCTGTTCCAGGTGCAGATGACGCCCTCGGTGATCCGCCGCATCGTCACCGACCTGCCCTCATGCGTCATGCTGAAGCATGAGGACTGGCCGGGGCTCGAGAAGATCTCGATGCTGCGCGGCTATCAGGCGGATGGCTCGATGCGGCCCATCAGCATCCTCTGCGGCAATGGCGGCATCTTCCTGGATTTCGAGATGGCGCGCGGCGCCGATGGCGCGATGACGGGCTATGCGTTTCCGGACATGCTGGTGGAACTGGTGCAACTGGCGAAGGCCGGTGAACGCGACCGCGCGCATGACCTGTTCGACGCGCATCTGCCGCTGATCCGCTACGAATTGCAGCCGGGCCCGGGCCTCGCGGTGCGGAAATACGTGCTGATGCGCCGCGGCGTCATCGCCTCCGACGCGCAGCGCCGGCCGGGCACCGCGCTGACCGCCACGGCGCGGGCGGAGGTGGAGTATCTGCTGACCCGCCTGGCGCGGCATGATGCGCGGGCGGCGCTGCCACCGGCCTGAGGCGGGCATCCCGCGCCGCTGCAACCGGATGCGGCATCACGCGCTCTCCTTCAGACATCTTTTGAAGGAGAGAGCCATGTTCAGAATGCTGCGGAACCTTGCCATCCTGCGTGGCCTGTGGGGGATGTTCCGGCGTAGCCGGCGCCGCTGACCGCCTCGCTCATTCCGCCGGCTGGGGCTGCGCCTGCGCCCCCGCCGCATGCTCCTCCTGCCGCCGCAATTCCGCGGCGCGCGCGCCGGGGGCGGACGTGAAGCGGGCGAGCAGGACGTAGCCCACCGGCACCACGAACAGCGTCAGCAGCGTACCCAGCGTCAGCCCACCGGCGATGACCAGGCCGATGGTGCTGCGCGATTCCGCGCCGGCGCCGGTTGCCAGCGCCAGCGGCAGCGCGCCCAGGATGCTGGCGGAGGTGGTCATCAAAATCGGGCGCAGCCGCAGCGCCGCGGCTTCCTCCGCCGCCTGCGCCGGTTCCATGCCCTCATCCCGCAGCTGGTTGGCGAAATCCACCAGCAGGATGCCGTTCTTGGCCACCAGCCCGACCAGCAGGACCATGCCGATCTGGCTGTAGATGTTCACCGTCAGCCCGGCCAGCAGCATGGTCAGCAGCCCGCCCGCCACGGCCAGCGGCGCCGCCGTCATCACCACCAGCGGGTGGACGAAGCTCTCGAACTGCGCGGCCAGCACCAGGAAGGTCAGCACCACCACCAGCGCGAAGATCACCAGGATCGCGTCGCCAGTTTCCAGGAATTCCTGGCTTTCGCCGAGCCAGCGCAGCGTCGCTTCCGCCGGCAGGACCTCGGCGGCGGCGGCCTCGGCGCTTTCGATCGCCGTACCGAGATTCGTGCCGGGTGCGAGGTTGGCGCCGATCTCGACGGCGGCCAGGCGATCCACGCGACGCAATTCCTGCGCGGTGCCGACCTCGGTCAGTTCCACCACGGAAGACAGCGGCACCAGTTCCCCGTTGCGGGCGCGGAGATAGGCGTTGCGGATATCGCCCGGTGCCGCCCGTGCCGCCGGTTCGGCGCCCAGGATCACCTCATACTCCTCGCCGCGGTCGAGCCACTGGGTGACCTCGCGGTCGCTGAACAGCACGCCCAGCGTTTCTCCGATCGTGGCGGCATCCAGGCCGATGGCGGCGGCGCGGTCGCGGTCGATGCGGATCTCGATCTGCGGCTTGGTCGGCTTGTAGGAGGTATCGAGCGCGACCAGGCCGGGGATTTCGCTGCTGCGTTCCAGCATGGTGGCGCCCCATTCGCGCACCCGCTCCCGCTCCGTCCCGCCGACGGCGAAGCGGAACTGGCGGCCGCTGCCGCGTTGGCCGAGTTTCGGCGGCGGGACGGCGAAGGCGCGGATCCCGGGGATGGCCGCGAGCTGACCGCGCAGATCGGCGACCAGCGCCATCTGCCCGATCTCGCGATCGCCCCAGGGCTTCAGGCGCAGGATGACGATGGCGCGGTTGGTGCGCGCCGCGCCGCCGCGCCCGGGCGCGACGATGCTGAGATATTCCTCTGCCGGACCATCCTCGGCGACGAAGGGCGCCAGCACCGCCTCAATCTGTTCGACGGCGGCGAGCGTATCCGGGAAGCCGGCGCCCTGCGGGCCCTCGGCGATGATCAGGACGGCGCCGCGATCCTCATCCGGGGCCAGTTCCTGCGGCAGCGCGAACCAGGCGAAGGCGCCCGCGCCGGCGAAGCCGAGCCCCGCCACCAGCACCAGCGCCGGCATCGCGATCAGCCGGCGCAGCGCCCGACGGTAGTGGTCGCGCAACCCGTGCTGCGCGCGCAGGCTGATGCGCGCGATGCGGCCATCTTCCGCCGTGCCGGCGAACAGTTTCGCGGAGAGCAACGGCGCCAGCGTCAGCGCCGCGGCGGTGGAGAAGACGACGGTCGCCGCCAGCATCACGGCGAATTCGGCGAACAGCCGCCCGATGTTTCCCTGCAGGAAAGCCAGCGGCAGGATGACGGACAGCAGCGCGGCAGATGACGCAAAGACGGCAAAGCCCACCTGCCGCGTCGCGCGCACGGCGGCCAGCAGGATCGGCTCGCCGGTCTGCTGGCGGCGGCGGATGTTCTCCAGGATCACCACCGCATCATCGACGCAGAAGCCGATGGCCAGGATCACCGCCAGGATGGTCAGGACATTGACGGAATAGCCCAGCGCAGCGGCCACCGCGATGGCCGGGATGATCGAGGCCGGGATGGTGAGCGCCGGGATCAGCGTGGCGCGCAGCGAGCCGAGGAACAGGTAGATGACCAGCACGATGATGCCGATGGTGATCGCGAGCGTCCAGGCGACATTGGCCAGCGTTTCCCGGATGAACAGCGCCTCGTCATAGGACAGTTCCAGCGAGACGCCCGGCGGCAGCGCGGCGCCGAGCCGTTCCGCCGTCTCCGCGATGCCGGCCGAGACATCCAGCGCATTGGCATCGGCACGCCGCAGGATGCCGATGGCAATTGCCTCCCCACCGCCGACACGGAAGGCGGAGCGGGTGTTCTCCACCCCGATCTCGACCCGGGCGACATCGCCCAGGCGCACGCGGCCAGGCCCCTGCCCTTCCCGCAGCACCAGCCCGGCAAATTCCTCGGTCGAGCCGAGCCGGGTCAGCGCGCGCAGGGTGAGTTCCTGGCGGCCGGTTTCCAGCCGTCCGGCGGGGACTTCCAGGTTCTCCGCCCGCAGCCGGTTCGCCACATCCACCGGGGTCAGCCCGCGCGCCGCCAGCGCCGGCTGGTCCAGCCAGACCCGCATGGCGTAGCGGCGGCCGCCATAGATCTCGACGCCCGCGACGCCGGGCACGATGCCCAGCGCATCCACCAGGCGGCGTTCCGCGATATCCGTCAGTTCGGCCGTATTCAGCCCCTCGGCGCGGAGGGTGAGGTACATCACCGCATCCTCATCGGCCGAGGCCTTCTCCACCACCGGATCCTCGATGCCCGTGGGCAGGTCGCGGCGGGTGGCGGCGACCTTGTCGCGCACCTCCGCCGCGGCGGCATCGATATTGGTGCCGGCGTTCAGCTCGATGATGATGACGGAGGTTTCGTCGCGCGTGATGGAGCGAATGATGCGGATGCCGGCGATGCCGGACAGGCTGCTCTCGATGGTCTGCGTCACCTCCCGCTCCACCACCTCGGCCGGGGCGCCGGTATAGAGGGTGCGGACGGAGACGACGGGCGGATCGACATCCGGATATTCACGGACGGAGAGGGTGAAGGCGGCGCCGATGCCGATCGCGACCAGCAGCAGGTTGAAGGCGAGCGCCATGACCGGGCGCAGCACCGGCAGGTCGAACAGGCTGCGCATCAGCGGCGCGCCACGGCGGCGGGGGTGGCGGCATCGACTCGGCCGCCATCCTGCACGCCCTGAAGCCCCTCCAGCACCACCGGCGTGCCGGCCAGCAGCCCGTCCAGGATCTCCATGCGTTCCGGCGTGCGCTGGCCGATGCGGACCGGCGTGCGGCGGGCGATGCCATCCTCGACGCGGAAGACGAAATGTTCTGGCCCCTGCATCACCACGGCGCGGGGCGGCACGGTGACGGCCTGTTCCACCACCTCGGCCGCCGCCGTCACCTGCATCAGCATGCCGGGGCGCAGGCGGCGATCCTCGTTCGGCAGGCGGGCCACCACGGTCACGGTCCGCAGTTCAGGATCGACGCGGGGCGCGATGACCTGGACCTGGCCGACGAAGTCCCGCCCGGGCACGGCGGTGGATGTTGCGCGCACTTCGGCACCGGCTGAAAGCCGCGCGGCTTCCTGTTCCGGTACCGCGAAATGCAGCTCGATCGGGTCCACCGCATCCAGCGCCACCAGCGGCGCGCCGGGCTGCACCAGCGTGCCGACGCTGACCTGCTTCAGCCCGAGCCGCCCGGCGAAGGGCGCCACGATGCGGGACTGGGACAGCCGCGATTCCGCGGCGGCGGAGCGCGCCTGGGCGCCAGCCAGCCGCTGGCGCAGATCCGCCACATCGCCACGCGGCGCGAAACCGCCCCGGGCAAGGCGGGAGGAGCGGGAAAGCTGCTGCTCCAGCTCCGCCGCCTCCGCCTCGGCCGCGCGCAGCTCGGCCTCGGCGGCGCCGGGGTCCAGGGTGACCAGCACCTCGCCCTGCTCGACCTCGGCGCCTTCCTCAAAGCTGAGGGCGGTGACGCGGCCGGTGATCTCGGCGGCCAGCATGACGCTGCTGGTGGCCTGTACGGTGCCGAGCCCCTGCACTTCGCGCACCAGCCGCGTTGCCTCCGCGGTGGCCAGCACCACGGGGGTGGGCGGCGGCGCGCCCCGCCCCGCCTGCTCATCGCCAGAGGCCGGCCACACATACCAGGCGATCAGCCCGGCGAGCACCAGGGCCAGCAGGACAGCCAGAAGGCGACCGCCGTTGCCGGCGGCGGCGCTTGGCCGCGTCGCGTCATGGTCCTGCTGAGGTATCGCCATTGCCGGGGGGAACGGGAGGGCCGGGAGGAAGTTCCCGCGGCCGGGTTCAGGCCAGCCGGGCGGACACCTCGCTCGCGCCGGCCTGGAGCCGCTGGACCAGCCGGGTCGCATCCTGCGCCGGGAAGCTCTCCGCCGCCATGATGCGGGTGAGGCTGCCGGCCACCTGGGTTCCATCACGCGACCGGACGGGCACGGCGACGGCGGCCAGATGCCGGTTGAACCGGCCCACGGTGGTGACCTGTCCATCCCGACGGATGGCCGCCAGGCGCTGGCGCACCGCGGGCCAATCCGCCCCCAGCCCGGAAGCCACCATCTCCGCCTGGCGCTGCGTGAACAGGGCGCGGATGCGCGGCGCGGGCAGGCTGGCCAGGATGGCGAGGGAGGCCGCGCCCTGGAACAGCGGCAGCGGCAGGCCGCGGGCACGCAGGATGCTGATGCGTCCGCCGCCCGCCTCAATCGCTTCCGGCCCCTCCCGGTGCACGCAGAGCACCTTGTCGCGGTACAGGCTGCACAGTAGGACCATGCTATTGGGCAGTTCCGCCGCGAGGTCGGGCAGGACCGCCTCCCCCGCTTGCAGCAGCGGGTCGGCGATGCGCATCAGGCGCTCCAGCTCGACGATGCGGGGGCCGAGCGAGTAGCGGCCCTGGGATGCCTGGGCGAGCAGCCCGGCGTCACACAGCGCCTTCACATAGCGATAGGCGGTGGATTTCGTGTAGCCGAGACGGGCCTGGAGATCATCCACCCGGATCACAGGCTGGTCCGGCGCGAACTGGTCCAGCACCTCCAGCATCCGCACCAGGCTGCCCAGCGGGGGGCTGCCCAGCGGGGGGCTGCCCAGCGGGGTGGCCGGTTCAGGGGGTGAGTCGCGGGGGGTTTCGAGGGGCGGGGCCGGCGGCGTTTCGGAGGGCATGCGGGCAGGTTAGCGGGAATAGGGGTTGCGAGCGACGGGTCCGCATGCCTAACTTTCCCAAAATACGGGAAACCGCCCCCCCTTGCTTGCCGCAGGCCAGCAGGACCCGGCGACCCGAAAAACTGGTCAGGAGGAACCCATGCCCACCATCCGTCCCACCGGCGATGTGCTCGGCGCGACCATCACCGGCATCGACCTGTCCCGCCCCATGTCCGACCCGGATTTCGCCACCATCCTGCGCGCCCTTGGGGAACACGGCGTGCTGCGTTTTCCGGACCAGTTGCTCGCACCGGCGGCGCTGCGCGACTTCTCCGCCCGCTTCGGCAGCATCCAGGCCTCCGTCACCGGCAAGTTCCAGGATCCGGAGGTGCCAGAGGTCGGCATCCTGTCCAACATCGTCGAGGACGGGAAGCCGATCGGCATCGCCGATGCCGGCCAGGACTGGCACACCGACATGTCCTATCGCGACACGATGGGCTTCGTGAACGTGCTGAACGCGCACAAGGTACCGGTGCGGGATGGCAAGCCTTTGGGCAACACGCTGTTCGCCAATATGCACGCGGCCTACGACGCGCTGGACCCCGCGCTGAAGCAGCGGCTGGAGGGCATGACGGCGACGCATGACTTCAACAAATTCTGGGAGGGCATGCTGGCCAAGGGCAGCGGCCGCGGCCCGCTGACACCGGCGCAGCGCGCCAGCCGCCCGCCCTCGGTCCACCCGGTGTTCCTGACGCATCCGATCACCGGCCGGAAGGTGCTGTACTGCAACCCGGGCTACGCGGTGCGGATCAACGAGCTGGACGAGGCCGAGAGCGACGCGGTGCTGGAGCAGCTATTCGCGCATCAGCTGGAGCCACGCTTCATCTACACCCATGTCTGGGCCGAGCGGGACCTGCTGATCTGGGACAATATCGGCACGCTGCACAATGCCCTGCCGGATTACCGCGCCGATGAGCCGCGCATGATGAAGCGTTGCCAGGTGATGGCCGACCGCGTCTTCCAGCCCGGCTTCCTGCCCGTGCACGCCATGGCCAGCGCACGATGAAGCTGCTGAGCTTCGAGACCGCCGCGGGCGCCAGCTACGGCGCCGCGGTAGAGGGTGGCGTGGTGGATCTCGGCCGCCGCCTGGGCGCGCGCTTCCCGACGCTGCGGGCGCTGCTGGAAGGCGGTGCGCCGGCGCTGGAGGCGGCGCGTGCGGAACAGGGCGTGGACCACAGGCTGGAGGATGTGAGCTTCCTGCCGCCGGTGCCGGATGCGCGGAAGATCATCGGCATCGGGTTGAACTACCGGTCCCACGTCGCGGAGGAATCCGGCCGCGCGCCACCGCCCTTCCCGCGCGTCTTCAGCCGCTGGAACGATTCCGTGGTCGGCCACGGCGTGGCGCTGTGGCGGCCGAAGGCGTCGGAGCAATTCGACTTCGAGGGTGAGCTGGCGCTGGTGATCGGCAAGGAAGGCCGGCACATCGCCAAGGATCGCGCCTTCGACCACATCGCCGGCTATGCCTGCTTCACCGATGGCAGCCTGCGTGACTGGCAGCAGCACACCACCACCTCGGGCAAGAATTTCTACCGCTCCGGTGCCTGCGGCCCGTACCTGGTGACAGCCGATGAGGTGGGCGACGTGACGAAGTTGACGCTGACATCGCGGCTGAACGGAAAGCAGGTGCAACACGCCACGACGGGCGACCTGATCTACGACATCCCGACGCTGATCGCCTATGCCTCCGCCATCACGAAGCTGGAGGCGGGCGACATCATCGCCACCGGCACGCCCGAAGGTGTCGGCTCCCGCCGCACGCCGCCGCTGTGGATGCGTGCGGGCGATGTGTTCGAGGTGGAGATCACCGGACTCGGCACGCTGCGGAACCACGTTGTCGAGGAAGAAGGCTGATGGGTACCGTCACGGCAGATGCGATGCTGATGGTGCCGGCAGACCGCGTGCACGCGCAGATCCTGGCGATTTTGCACAGCTGGGGGATGGCGGAGGACCTGGCGGCGACGACCGCGGAGATGATGGTCGAGACGGATCTGCTCGGCGTCGACTCGCACGGCATCTCGATGCTCATGACCTATGAGACGCGGCATCTGGAGGGCAAGCTGAACCTGCAGGCGCGGCCGCGCATCATCCGCCAGGGGCCGGCGACGGCGCTGGTGGATGCGGGCGCCGGGCTGGGCCACCCGGTTTCCGTCTTCGCCATGAACCTGGCGGTGGACATGGCCATGCAGACCGGCGTGGCGGTGGTGGGCGTACGCAACTCGCACCATTTCGGCGCGGCCGGCGTTTATGCACGCATCGCGGCGAAGCGTGGCGCCGTCGGCATGGTCACCAGCGCCACGCGCGGCATCGCCATGGTGCCGACCGGCGGCGCGGTGCCGGTGCTCGGCACCAACCCGATGGCCTTCGCGGCGCCGGCGGGTCGCAACCCGCCCTTCGTACTGGACATGGCGACCACGACCGTCGCGGCCGGCAAGGTGAAGGTCTACGCCCTGAACGACCGCCCGGTGCCGGCGGGCTGGGTCATGGATGGCGACGGCGCCAGCGTGACGGACCCGCATATGGCGCATGATTATGTGCTGAAGCGGCCAGAAGGCGGGCTGACGCCGCTCGGCGGCACGCCGGAGATGGCGAGCCACAAGGGCTACGGCCTGGCGATGATGGTGCATATCCTGGGCGGCACGCTGGTCGGCGCCAGCTTCTCCCCGATCCGCAACCGCACGCAGTCGGAGAAGGACCCGGACGGGCTCGGCCATTTCTTCATGGCGCTGAACCCGACTGCATTTCGCGAGGAGGGGGAGTTCGAGCACGATCTGGACGAGGCGATCGACGTGCTGCGCGCCACGCCGCCCGCCGACCCGGCGCGCCCCGTGCAGGTCGCCGGCGATCCGGAGGAAGCGGCACGGGCCAGGCGGCTACGCGATGGCATTCCGGTGCCGCCCGCACTGGACCGCCACATCCGCGCGATCTGCGAACGTGGGGGGGCTGCCTACCTGCTCGGTTGATCGCAATAAAAACAACACAGGGAGCGAACGATGAAAAACAGGACCCTCAAGACGCTGCTGCTGGCCGGCTGCGTGCTCGGCCTCGGTGCGGTGCAGACCGCCGGCGCGCAGACATTGCGCATGGCGGTGGGCGCGCAGGTCACGTCGCTGGACCCGCATTATCACAACATCTCCCCGAACAACGCCTTCGCCTCCGCCATCTTCTCCAACTTGATGGAGATGGACCCGAATTCGCGGCCCGTCGCCGCGCTGGCGGAAAGCTGGCGCCCGGTGGGGGAGGATGTGTGGGAGCTGAAGCTGCGCGCCGGCGTGACCTTCCATGACGGCACGCCCTTCACGGCGGATGATGTGGCCTTCACCTTCGACCGAATCCCGAAGGTGGTGAACAGCCCCGGATCCTTCCGCACCTACACCCATTCGATCATCGGCGTGGAGGTGGTGGACCCGCTGACGATTCGCCTGCGGACGCGCGGTGCAGACCCGATCCTGCCGGCCAGCCTGTCCCAGGTGCCGATGCTGTCGCGCAAGATCCATGAGGGCGCCAGCACGGAGGACTTCAATTCCGGCCGCCTCGCCATCGGCACCGGCCCCTATCGCATCATCGGCGGCCGCTCGGTGGATCGGATCGAGCTGGAGCGGCATGACGGCTATTGGGGCGGCGCGGAACCGTGGCAACGGGTGGAATATCGCCTGGTGACGAATGCCGCGGCGCGCACCTCCTCGCTCCTTGCGGGCGATGTGGACTTCATCGATCAGGTGCCGACCGCCGACCTCGCGCGGCTGCGGCGCGATGCGAATATTCGGATCTCGGAAATCGACAGCCTGCGCCTGGTCTATGTGCATTTTGACCACATGCGCGACGGGCCCTCGCCCTTCATCACCGATAATGCCGGCCAGCCACTGCCGCGCAACCCGCTGAAGGATCTTCGAGTCCGTCGCGCACTCGCCCTGGCGGTGGATCGCAACGCGATCGTCGAGCGGGTGATGGAAGGCAACGCGGCCGCCATCAACCAGTTCATGCCGGCAAGCGCCTTCGGCCATGCTCCGGACCTGGCGCCGCCGCCGCCGGCCGACCCGGAGGCAGCGCGGCGCCTATTGGCCGAGGCCGGCTACCCGGAGGGGTTCCGCATCACCCTGCACGGCCCGAACGACCGCTACCCGAATGATGCGCGCATCGTGCAGGCTTTGGCACAGATGTGGTCGCGCGTCGGCGTGCGCACCTCGGTCGATGTGCAGCCCTTCTCCAGCTACGTCACGCGCGCCTCACGCCAGGAATTTTCGTCATTCCTGGTGTCCTGGGGCAGTTCCACCGGCGAGCCTTCGGCCGGCATGCGCTCGGTGCTGGCGACCTTTGACCGCGCTGCCGGCATGGGCGCCGTCAATCGCGGCCGCTACGCCAATCCGGAATTCGATGCCTTGCTGATGCGCGGCATGCGGGAGCTGGATGACGACAAGCGGGAGGCATTGCTGCAGGACGCGATCCGCCTCGCCATCGCGGACCAGGCAATCATCCCGACCCATGTGCAGCGCAATGTCTGGGCGATGCGCCAGGGCTTCACCCATACGCCGCGGACCGATGAGCGGACCCGACCGCAGGATGTGCGGCCGGCCAACTGAGCCCACGAAAGCGGCCCGCCACAGGAACGCGGCGGGCCGCAAAACTCCTGGGCGGGGCTGCGCTACCGCAGCCCGTCCCAGCAGCCGCGCGCGATGCGGCCGATGCTGGCGAAGGAGGCGGCGAAGCCGGGCAGGCCATCCGGCATCGTCTCCGGCACCCAATCCGTGGCGGCAGCCAGGATGAACAGCGGCTTGCCCTCATCGAAGACGATGCCGGCATCCATGCGCCCGCGGCGGCCACGGCCGGTCTTGTGCGCGACCTTCGTGCCGTAGGGCAGCAGCGACGGAATCAGGTTCCGCAGGATCTGCCAGCTCAATATGTCCATCGCCAGGCGGCAGAGTTCCGGCGTGCTGCCCAGGCGCTTCGCGGCCGCCGCATCCTCCGTGCCGCGCAGGATCAGCTCCAGCAGCAGGACCTGGTCCGACTGCGTGGTGGTGGCCACCGCTTCCGGCGGATGGTCCCAGCCCATGCCGAGCGGCGGGATCAGGCCGCGATGGTTGGTGCCCTTCATGCCGATGCCGTGGCAATAGTCGGTCATGGTATCCGGCCCCAGCCGTTCCAGCACAGCCTGGGTGCAGACGTTGTCGCTGGTGATCATCATGTTCACCAGCACGTCGCGGAAGGGAATGACGCAGCCCGGCGTCATGTAGCGATAGGTGCCGGAGGCGACATCCTTCTGCAGCCGCGCCTCGATCTCCACCTTGTCGTCCAGCCGCAGCCTGCCCGCATGCACGGCAGCCAGTGCGGCCATCAGGATGGAGGTCTTCCGCACGCTGGCGGAGGGCATCGGCACGTCACCCTCGTGATGCGCCTCCGCGCCGCTGCGTGCATCCTTCACGTGCCAGCGCGTGGTGAAGGGGTAGGATTCGCCGATGGTCTTCAGCCTTGTGGCGAGCTCGTGCATGTTGGTCTCCTCTCCGCGTGCAGCGTAGCGGGCGTGGCCACGGCGCACCAGAGATGGCTGCACGGATCAGCGAAGTTGTGGCATCTGCGAGCCCAGTGGGCGCAACGCCGCGATCTTCTCACGCATCAGCCGCAGGATGGCGCCCCGGCTGCGCCGCATGCGCGCGAGCGGCCCGCTGACCGCAATGGCCAGCGGCCGGTGGCCCTCCGTCACCGGCAGCGCGATGCTCAGCATCATCGTGTCGGGCACCACGGCACCCTCGCTCCGAGCATGGCCCTGCTGACGGATCTGCGACAGCTCCGCCAGCAGCGGCGCGGCCGCAACCGGCACCGCGCCGCGCCCGGCATTGACCCGCCGCAGCAGCCGCCCGACCTCGGCATCGGGCTGTTGCGCCAGCAGCACCTTGCCGGCCGCCGGCAGGAAGATGGAACGGCGCGAGCCGGGCTTGATGTGGAAGCGCACGGGGCGGATGGATTGCAGGATGCGGATATAGTCCACGTATTCCCCATGCTGCATCGCCAGCACGATCGTCTCCCCGGTCTCTGCCTGCAGCGCATCCATCAGACCCGGGATGCCGCCCTCCTCGGCGAAGAAGCGATCGAAGATCCAGGTGCCGAGCACGGCGAAGCGGATGGTGGGCTGGTAGTCCCGGGCGCGGGGCGCGTATTCGAGATAGCCCATCGACAGCAACGATTTCAGCAGCACCGATGTCGAACTCACGGGAAAACCCAGCGCCGCGGCGACCTCCGTGACCGTCGCGGGCGCATGGCGGTGGGCGAAGAATTCGAAGATCTCCAGCACCCGCCCCGCGGATTTCACCACCGCATCCATCATCGCCTCCGCCCAAGCCTTCACGTATGTGGAATTAACGCAGCCGCCTGCAACGTCGGTTGACCCGCCGGGGCGGGTCGGGGAGCCTTGTCCGCAAGATGAGGGAGGATACCCGATGCAGATCATCGCAAACCCGGGCGGGGTCGGCGCAACGATGCGCGGCGTGGATCTCGCCAGGCCGCTGACGGATGCCGATTTCCGCACGTTGCTGCGCGCACTTGGTACCCATGGCGTGCTGTGTGCTCCGGACCAGTCGCTGGAGGCCGCCCAGCTCAGCGCGCTCGGCAGCCGCTTCGGCACGCTGGAGCACAACGTCGCCAACATGTTCCACCCGCCCGACCATCCGGAGGTGATGGTCCTGTCCAATGTGGTGCAGGACGGAAAGCCGGTCGGGCTGAACGATGCCGGCCAGGGCTGGCACACGGATATGAGCTATTCCAACGAGATCGCGCTGGCCAATATCCTGCACGCCAAGCAGGTGCCGGTGCGGAACGGCAAGCCACTGGGCGATACGCAGTTCCTCGACATGCACAAGGCCTATGAGGATCTGCCGGCCGAGGTGAAGCAGCGCCTGGAAGGCCGTACCGCCATCCACGACTTCAACAAATTCTGGGAGATGATGCGCCAGCGCCCGGGATCGACCCGCCCGGCGCTGACGGAAGAACAGCGCCGCCGCAAGCCGCCGGTGAGCCAGCCGATCTTCCGCACCCACCCCATCACCGGCCGCCGCGTGCTGTACTGCAACCCCGGCTACGCCATGCACATCGAGGGCTTCGACCCGGCCGAGAGCGACGCCATGCTGGACTTCCTGTTCAGGCACCAGTCGCAGGACAAGTACCTGTACGCGCACAGCTGGACACCCGGTGACGTGCTGATGTGGGACAACATCGCCACCACCCATAACGCCGTCGCGGACTACCGGGCGGATGAGCCACGCTACATCCTGCGGGTGCAGGTGATGGCAACGCTGGATTACGCGCGGCTGGCCGCCTGAAGGCACGCTGCGCGACCCAAGGGAGGACAACAAGAATGATCATCACCAGGCGCCAGGCCGGCGCCGGATTGCTGGGCGCGCTCGCCCTTCCGGGCCTCGCACGGGCACAGGCTTTTCCCGGCAAGGCCATTCGCCTTGTCGTCGGATTTTCGGCAGGCGGGCCGACCGACGTCATCGCCCGCGTCGTGGCGCAGGACATGTCGGACAGCCTTGGCCAATCCGTCATCGTCGAGAACCGCACGGGCGCGAATGCGCTCGTCGCGACGGAAGCGGTGGCGCGGGAACAGCCGGATGGCTACACGCTGATGGTGACCACGCTCTCGCACAGCGTGAACGCCATCCTCAACCCCAATGCGCGCTACCATCCGCGGCGTGACTTCGCGCCGGTCGGCCTGCTGGCCGTGCTGCCGCTGATCGTGGTGACGGGTGCCTCCACCCCCTACCGCAGCCTGGCCGACCTGGTGGCGGCGGCGAAGGCGAAGCCGGGCGAGCTGACCTACGGCTCCGCCGGCATCGGTGGTTCCGCGCATCTGGCCGCTGCGCTGCTGGCGGTGCAGTCCGGGACGGAGATGACGCATGTGCCGTTCCGCGGCAATGCGCCCGCCCTGACCGAGGTGATGGCCGGCCGCGTCGCCTTCATGTTCTACCCGATGATCGGCCTCGCGGACCACATCGCGCGCGGATCGCTGCGCCCGCTCGGCGTCTCCACCGCCGAACGCAGCCCGGATTATCCGGAGGTGCCGACGATGCGCGAAATCGGCTTCCCCGGCTTCGAGGATTACAGCCAGGGCATCGGCATCGCGGCCCCGGCCGGTACGCCGGACGCGGTGGTGGCCAGGCTCAACACAGCCATCCGCGCCTCCCTGGCCAAGCCTGAGACGAACCAGCGCCTGAAGTCGCTCGGCGCCATCGTCACCAGTTCCACGCCGGCGGAATTCGGCGCCTTCCTGGAAAGCGACCTGGAGCGCTGGCGCCGCGTGATCGAGGCGGCCAAGATCACGAGCTGAACACCCGCCGCTCAGCCGCGGACGAAGCGCTCCGCGGCATAGGGCGCAAGGTCGCGGTTGCTCGGCTGGCCCAGGATGGCGGGGGCCAGCATCTCGGCCGTGGGTGCGGAGCCGGTGAGGCCCAGATGCCCATGGCCGAAGGCGAACCAGAGCCCCGGCACGCGCTGCGCGGGGCCGATCACCGGCACGGAATCCGGCAGGCAGGGCCGGTGGCCCATCCAGAATCCATCCGCCTTCGCGACCTGCGCATCCGGAAAAACCGCCGCCAGGTCGTCATACAGCAGCGCCGCGCGCGCGGCATCCGGTGCGCGGTCCAGGCCGCCGAATTCCACCGTGCCGGCGATGCGCAACGCATGCTCCATCGGCGTGATGAACACCTTGCGGTCGGCGGGAATCACCGGGCGGGCCAGGCTGATGCCGGACTGCGCGAGATCCACATGGTAGCCGCGCTGCGTCTCCAGCGGGATGCGGTAGCCCAAGGGTGCCGCCAGCCGCGCGGACCACGCGCCCGCGGCCAGCACCACCGTATCCGCCTGATGCAGCGCGCCCGCGCCAGTCGCACCGCTGATCCGGCCATCCGCCACCGTCAACGCGGCGATGCGGTCACGCAGGATCGTGCCGCCCGCCTGCGTAAAGGCCTGGGCCAGAGCGCGGACATAGCGCAGCGGGGAGGCGCAATGCGCGTGGTCCGGCAGGAAGATCGCAAGCTGGTAGGCAGCGCCGACCGAAGGCTCGAGCGCCAGGATGCCGGCACGGTCCAGCCGTTCCAGCCGCGCGCCATGCGCCTGGCGGATGGCCCAGGCGGGCTCGTCCTTCGCAAGCTGCGCCGCATTGCGGTACAGATAGAGCTGGCCATTCGGGCGCAGCAAGTCCGACGCGCCGATCTCCTGCACCAGGGCCTGGTGCTGTTCCGTCGCCAGGTGCAGCAGCGCATCCAGCGCGGATGTCGCACGCGCCACGGCGGCGGGGCGCGCGGCGGCCACGAAGCGCGCGAGCCAGGGCGCGGCCCGCAGCCAGTAGCCAGCCGGCACATGCAGCGGCGCGGCGCGGTCCAGCAGCATGCGCGGCACCTGGCGCAACAGGCCAGGCATGGCCAAGGGTGCCACGGAACTCGCGCTGATCGCGCCGGCATTGCCGAAGCTGGCGCCGCCCTCGCCCGGGGGTTCCGCGTCCACCACCGTCACGGTGGCGCCGCCGCGCCGCAGCCGCCAGGCGAGGGCGAGGCCAACGATGCCGGCACCGATCACCAGCACCCGGCCCGGCGGTGCGGCGGCTACGTCGGATGACATCTGAACCGGCACATCGACATCCTCCCCCGCCTCCGACACCGGCAGCGTGCAATGGCCGCTGCCGGGCCGCAAGCGGTGGACCGGTCAGCGCGCCGTACGGCGCACCGCGGCAGGCTCATTCCGTTCATCGGCGCGGGCGGTATAGGTCAGGTCCCGCCGCATCGCCCAAAGCGCGTTCTGCAGGTACAGCGGCACCAGCGCGACATCGTTGATCGCGGCCAGGCTGGCCTGCTGCAGCAGGCGGTCGCGCCTGGCATCGTCCATCTCGCGTTCCGCTTCGCCGGTCAGGCGGTCCACCTCCGCATTGCTGTAATGCGTGCGGTTGGCGGCGCCATGGCCACGATCCCGGTTGCGGGTCCGCAGCACGGAATTCAGCAGGACGGAGGCATCGCCGGTGGAGTTGCCCCAGGTCAGCAACGCCGCCGGAAACTCCCGGCGGGTGGCGCGGCCAATGAAGGTGGCGTAGGGCTGCGCCTCCACCGTGGTGCGGATGCCGATGCGCGCCCACATCTGGCCGATCGCCTGCACAACGCGCGAATCATTCATGTAGCGATCGTTGGACCCGGCCAGCGTCATCTGGAAGCCCTGTGGATAGCCGGCCTCCGTCAGCAGGCGGCGCGCGGCATCGGCGTCCGCGGCCGGCACGGGATGGTTCTCGATATGGCTGAAGGCGCCGGGCGGCATGAACTGGCCCGTTGCAAGCGCCGCCTTCTGCATTACCCGGTCCACCAGCATGCGCCGGTCAATCGCCAGTGAAAGCGCCTGCCGCACGCGAATATCCGCAAGCGGGTTGCGATCCAGCGCGCTGCCATCGGCGGCCGCCATCTGCGGCACCGGCGGCGCGCGTTCCGCGTCCAGCGTGATGTACATCACGCGCAGACTGGTGGTTTCAACCACGCGGAGGCGGTTGTCCCCGCGCAGGCGATCAAGATCAGCGGTCGGGATCTGGTCGATGAAATCCACGTCGCCGGCGAGCAGGGCCGCGGTGCGCGCGCCGTCATTGGAGATGATGCGGTAGTTCACGCGCGCCCATTCGGGCTTTTCACCCCAGTAGCCCTGATTCCGGGTCACCTCCAGCCGGTCGCCGGGCGTGTAGGTGCCGAAGCGGAAGGGCCCGGTGCCGATCGCGACCCGGCCGCTGTTGAAATCCGCCGTGGAAGCGCCTGCATGCAGGCTTCGCCCGAGCATCGGAACCTGGCTGAGATAGACCGGCAGCAGCGGCGATGCTTCGCGTGTATGGAGGCGGATGGTGCGGGCATCCACCACCTCAACACGGCTGACCGGGCGGACATGGGTGGTAAAGGACGCGCCCGGACCGGTGATGGTCGGGATGCGTTCCAGCGTGAAGGCCACATCATCCGTGGTGAAGGGCGTCCCGTCATGAAAGCGGATGCCCTCCCGCAGCTTGAACTCCCATCCCGTCTCGCCGAGCGGCCGCCAGCTTTCAGCAAGCCCGGGCCGCAGTTGCGCCTGGGCGTCCGTGGTCAGCAGCGTGTCGAACAGCATCTGCGACACTTCGCTGTTGCTGCGCAGCAGATGGAAATGCGGATCGATGGAGGAAATCGGGGAGCCGACGCCCATGGTGAGGGTCTGCGCGGCTGCCAGCCCGGCGCCCAGCGGCAGTGCCGCCAGGCCTGCGATGACAAGGCGCAAGGCGCCAAAACGAGTTCTGCGACGAGCCTGGTGGCGCATGTGCAGTATCCTCCCAAGGCGCCATTCCGGCGCTTCTGTGTGCCGACCGATCGGTTGGTTGCCCGAGACTATGCGCGCGCCGTCGCTGCCGCAAGCTGGCAGTGGCGAGGCCAATCGTCTTGCAACGGGTGGCCCGGAGGCGCTATGCGATGCGGGCCGACCGATCGGTTGGTACGGGACGGCGCCGGTAAAGGAGCGCTGCCGGAATGGGGAAGGAACATCAACATGAACGGCCAGGACCGCAACGGTGGAACGGGTGGGCTCGGTCGCCGCGCCACCCTCGCAGCTGCAGCATCACTCGCAACTGCTGCCTTGCTGCCGCGTGGCGGTCTGGCGCAGTCCTACCCGACCCGGCCACTTCGCATGATCGTGCCCTTCGTGCCGGGCGGCGGCGCCGACCTGACGGCACGCTTCGTGGCGGAGCCGCTGGGTGCGGCGCTGGGCCAGAGTGTCGTTGTGGAGAACCGGGGCGGTGCCGGCGGCACCATTGGCACCGCGGCCGTGGCGCAGGCACCCGCGGATGGCTACACGCTGCTCTACGGCACGCCGGGCCCGCTGATCACCAACCGCTTCCTGATGGCCAACCTGCCCTATGACCCGGACCGCGACTTCGCGCCGGTCAGCCTGCTGACCCAGGGTGCCTATCTGATGGTGGTGAACAAGAACGTGCCGGCACGCACCGTGGCGGAGCTGATCGCGCTGGCCAAGGCACGGCCGGGCGAGCTGACTTTCGCCAGTGCCGGCATCGGTGCCGGCAGCCATCTGTCGGGGGAACTGCTCTGCATGCAGGCCGGCATCCGCATGGCCCATGTGCCCTATCGTGGCACAGGTCTGGCATTGCAGGATGTGGCGGCGGGCCGGGTGGATATCTCCATCGATACCTATGGACCGATGATCCCCATGATCCAGGACGGTCTGCTGCGCCCAATCGCGGTGACCAGCGCCCGCCGCGCGGAGGATCTGCCGGAGATCCCGACCGTGGCGGAGACGGTGCCGGGATTCGAAGTGACGGTGATGAACTACCTCTGCGTTCGCTCCGGCACACCGCAGCCCATGATCCAGCGGCTGAACCAGGCGCTGGTGAAGGTGCTTGCGGAGCCCGCGCTGCGTGAGAGAATGCGGGCAGCCGGCGCATCCCCGCCGGTGTCGAGTACGCCGGAGGAATTGGGTGGACTGCTCCGAACCGAAGTTGCGAAGTGGGGCGACGTCATCCGCCGCGTCGGCATCCGCCCGAGCTAGGCCGCGCAAGCGCCAGGCCGCGCCACCGCCGCCGGTGGACGACCTGGCTGGCCTGCTGGGGCTCGATGGCAATGGCGAGGTGCCGAGCGGCCGCATCATCCAGATCTACGAAGTCGCCTGCCGGCAATTCGCGCAGCGTGGTTTCGATGGCGTCTCGATGCGCGACATCGCGGCGGAGTGCGGCATCTCCAAGGCCACGCTGTACCACTATTTCCCGGACAAGGATTCCATCCTGCGTCCGCTCGCCATGGGCGCGACGAAGTCGATCTATCTGCATGTGGCGCGGCATGACGACGCGGCGCTGCCGGCGGTGGACCGGCTACGCCGTTTCATGGTGGAAACCGCGACCTTCTTCGAGGCCTTCCGCTGGGCCTGGATTGCCGGCTCCACCGCCTTCTGGAGCGACCCGGAGGCCCGGGCGCGCAAGGAACGCATCGCCTGGCGCGACCGCTACGAGCAGTTGCTGCGGGACATCCTGCAGGCTGGAGTCGATTCCGGGGAACTGCAGGTGCCGGACGTGAAGATCGCTGGCCGACTGGTGCTCGGCACGATCAATTGGATGCCGCGCTGGTACAATCCCGCCGGGCCGATGCGGGCGCCGGAGATCGCGGGACAGTTCTGCGACATGCTGCTTTCCGGATTGCGTGCGCCACCACCGAGGAAGCCAGCGCGGCTGAAGGCGAAAGACTGAGCCACTTGCGCGACAGGAGGGGCGCGCATAACCTCCCGACCGTTCGGTTGGTCGATCGCTCGGGAGGAAATCACGCCATGTCGTCGGACGTCGTGAAGCTGGAAGTCGCGGACCATGTGGCGGTGGCGACGCTGAACCGCCCGCCGGTCAATGCCGTGAATGCCGAGATGCGCAACCGCATCATCGAGATCTTCGACGAGGTGACCGACCGCGATGACATCCGCGTTGTGGTCCTGACCGGCCAGGGGCGGATTTTCTGTGCCGGTGCCGACCTGAAGCAGCGGCCGGACCCGGGCAAGGCCGGCACCTTCTGGCACCACAACCGCATCACGCGCGAAACCGGCAATGCCATCAAGGAATGCTCGAAGCCTGTGATTGCCGCGGTGAATGGCGCGGCGCTCGGCGCTGGCTTCGGCTTGATGGCCGCCTGCGACATCATGCTGGCCTCCGACACCGCCGTGTTCGGCATGCCGGAGATCGATGTGGGTCTCGCCGGCGGCGCGGCGATGATCAACGAGCTGTTCGGCAAAAGCTACGCGCGCCGCCTGATGTTCACCGGGGACCGGCTGCCGGCGAGCGAACTGCACCGCCTCGGCGTTATCGATTCCGTTTGGCCGGTGGACGGGCTGATGCCCGCCGCGATGGCGATGGCCACGCGCATCGCGCAGAAAAGCCCGCTCGGCATCAAATACGCCAAGAACAGCTGCAACATGGTGGAGCTGATGCCTGCGAAGGACGCCTATCGCTTCGAGCAGAACTTCACCTACGAACTCGCCAAGACCGAGGATGCGAAGGAAGCCCGCGCCGCGCAGCTCGAGAAGCGCAAGCCCGTCTTCAAGGGCCGCTGAGATGGGTGTGGACTACGAGGCCTTCCGGCGCGAGGTCACGGACTTCGCGCAGACGCGGTGCCCGCCCGAGATCCGTGCCGTCGTCGCCAGCTATCGCAAGCTTTCGCGCAAGATCTGGCAGCCCTGGCAGCAGATCCTGCACGCGCATGGCTGGGGCGCGCCGTCCTGGCCGAAGCAGTTCGGCGGTACTGGCTGGGACCATCAGCAGCGGCACATCTTCGACGAGGTGATGGCGGACTGCGACTGTCCGCCGCAGTACCATCACGGGCTGCGCCACATCGGCCCGGTCATCATCGAATTCGGCACGCCGGAACAGCAGGCGCGGTTCCTGCCCGGCATCCTCAATGGCGAGGATTGGTGGTGCCAGGGCTATTCCGAGCCCGGCGCCGGATCGGACCTCGCCTCGCTCCGCACCGCGGCGCGGCGCGAAGGCGATGAATACATCGTCGAGGGCCAGAAGACCTGGACCTCGCATGCGCATGAGTCGGACTGGATGTACACGCTGGTCCGCACATCAAAGGAGGCGAAGAAGCAGCAGGGCATCACCATGCTGCTGATCCCGCTCAACGCGCCCGGCATCAGCATCCGACCCATCCACACCATCGATGGCTGGCACCATGTGAACGAGGTCTTCCTTGATAATGTACGCGTACCGGTCGCCAATCGGATCGGCGAGGAAGGGCAAGGCTGGACCTATGGAAAATTCCTGCTGGAGCGCGAGCGCCTCGGTGGCGCCAATGTCGCGCCGGCGCTGAAGAACCTGGCACGCACGCGCGACCTGGTCGCGCAGGAGCTGGCCGGAGACGGCCACCGTGCGAAGCGGGAGGCGCTGGAATTGCGCCTGCTGCTGGCGGAGGCGGAGCTGCATGGCGCGCTGGCGCTGGGCAAGGAAGCGGTGGCGGCGGTGATGGAGGGCAGGCCGCTCGGCCTGCTGCCCTCCGTGATGAAGCTCAGCACCAGCGTCTCCCACCAGCATGTGGCGGAGGTGGCGATGGATGCGGTGGGCGCGCGCCTGGCGCCGCGCTTCCGGCGCATCGACGGCAGTGGGCCGAATGCGGAGGCACCCGGCATCGAATGGGTGCAGAACTACATGTATATGCGCGTACGCACGATCTACGGCGGCAGCAGCGAGGTGCAGAAGAACGTGATCGCCAAGCAGCTTTTCGGATCCTGACGCCATGCCCTTCACCGCGACACCGCTGATCGGCGGCGATGCCTACGAAATGGCGCTGCGCCTGGCCCTCGATGCCGATGCGGAGCTTTCCGGACTTTCCGAGCCCGGCGACCATCTGGCCGCCCTGCGCCGGCGGTGGGATGAAGTTGCGGGCCTTGGCTGGATGGCGACGATGGTCGCGGAGGATGCGGGTGGGGCCGGTGGCGAGCTCTCCGACGTTGCGGCGCTGGCCTGTGGTGCCGGGCGCGGTGGGCTGCCGCTGCCGCTCGCCATGTCCTGCGTGGTGGCCCCTGCCCTGCTGGCCGCGGCCGGGGCACCTGATGTGCTGGCGCAGCTCGCGGAGGGCGCGGCGCGCATCTGCGTGATCCTGCCGGATGCCGCGCAGGACCCGGGCGCCCCGCCACTGCGCGACGGCGCCACGCTGGAAGGCGGCGTGGTGGCGGTGGAGACGCCGCCAGACCCGACACATGTTCTGGTGGCGACAGCCGGCGGCGATGTGCTGCTGCTGCCCGCCAGCGCGCCTGGCATCACGCAGGCGCTGTCGTTGCGGATCGATGGGCGGCTCGCCGCCGATTGGCACTTCGCTGGCGTGGAGCCGCGCGTGCTGGCGCGTGGCCTGGCGACGCAGATTGAACGCGCGCGCGATCTCGGCGCGCTGATCACCTGCGTCGAGGGCGTCTCAGCCATGGGCGCGATCATCGAGCAGACCATCGCCTTCCTGTCGGACCGCGTGCAGTTCAACGCACCGCTCGCCTCCTATCAGGCGCTGCGGCATCGCGTGGCGGAGATGTATGTGGAGTACGAGAATCTGCGTGGCCTGGTGGCGCATGCGCTGCGTGGCGCGGCCTCGGCGGATGCGCTGCCCTGGCGCGACATCGCAATGGCCAAGCTGCGGCTCGGCGAGGCCGGGCGCCTGGTGGCGCATGAGACCATCCAGATGCATGGCGGCATGGGGCTGACCGAGGGCGTTGCCGCCATCCGCCTCGCCCGCCGCGTCATGATGGCGGAATTCGAGTTCGGCGACCGCAGCTTCCAGGCTGGCCGCCTGCTGGCTCAGGCCGCGTGACGGAGGCCATGGTGCACCCATTGGAGAAAATGTTCCGCCCGGCCTCGGTCGCGGTGATCGGCGCCTCGGGCGATCCGGACAAGCTCGGCGGCCGCACGCTGCTGCATCTGCGGGAGCTGGGCTATCGCGGTCGCATCTACCCGATCAACGTCACCGCGAAGATGGTCCAGGGCCTGCCGGCCTGGCCGAGCGTGCGCGGCCTTCCGGAAGTTCCGGATTCCGCGCTGATGCTGCTGCCGGCGCATCTGGTCGAACCGGCGCTGGAGGATTGCGCGGCCAAGGGCATCTTGCATGTGCAGGTGCTGTCTTCCGGCTTCGCCGAGGAAGGCGCGGAAGGTGCGGCGATGCAGGATCGCGTGGCCGCACTGGCACGCCGGCACGGCATGCGGATCACCGGGCCGAATGCGCTGGGCAGCATCAGCCCGCCGGACGGCTTCTTTGGCACCTTTTCCTCCCTGCTCGCCACGGCGCAGCCGGGGCCGGGCGTGATCGGCATCGCGACGCAAAGCGGCGCCTATGGCAGCCACATCTACGCCGCGGCGCATCTGCGCGGCATCGGCATCAGCCGCGCCATCGCCACGGGGAATGAGGCGGACATCGATGTCGCCGCGGCCATCGACTACCTGGCGGATGATTCAGGCACGCGGGTGATCTGCGCCTCGCTCGAAGGCTGCAAGGATGGCGCGGCGCTGCGGCGCGCGCTGCTGAAGGCGGCGGCGGCGCGCAAGCCGGTGATCATTATGAAGGTCGGCACCACGGAGGTCGGCGCCGCGGCGGCGGCCACGCATACGGGTTCGCTCGCCGGAGAGGACCGCATCTTCAGCGCAGTGTTCCGCGAATGCGGGGCCTATCGCGCGCAGTCGATCGAGGAGATGATCGACATCGCCTATCTGTGTGCCATCGCGCCGCTGCCGCCGAATGATGCGGTCGGCGTGCTCACCGTCTCGGGTGGCATCGGCGTGCTGATGGCGGATGCCTGCATCGAGGCCGGACTATCGGTGCCGCCAATGGCCGATGACGTGCTGGCGCGGATCCGCGCAATCCAGCCCATGGCCGGCGGCCGCAACCCGATCGACACGACGGCGCAGCTGAATGGCCGCATGCATGTCTTCGAGGCGATCAGCCAGGAGATGCTGCGCGGCGCGGAACTCGGCAGCTTCCTGTTCTACCTGGCCCATCTCGGCCGCAACATCCCGCGCTTCCCGCCGCTGGAGCAGACGCTGGCCGCGCTGCGCCAGGCCGCGCCGGACCGTGTGGTGGTGGCGGTGATGACTTCGGTCGAGGAGGTGCGGACGAAGCTGGAGGCGCTGGGCGTCGCGGTGTTCGAGGACCCGACCCGGGCGGTGAAGGCGGTGACCGGCGCCGCGCGGCTGCGCGCGTTGCAGGCGGCCGCGGTGGCGCCGGACGCCGTCACGCCCGTCGCCCCGCGCCGTATCGCCGCGGGCAATGAGGCGGCGGCCAAGGCGCTGCTGGCCGAGATTGGCGTGACGGTGCTGCCGGAACATGCCTGCACCTCCGCCGAGGCTGCCGTGCGTGCGGCGGATGAAGTCGGCTATCCGGTCGTGATGAAGATCCTGTCCGACGACATCCCGCACAAGACCGAGATCGGCGGCGTGCTGCTGAATCTGGCCGATGCGGCGGCGGCAAGGCAGGGCTTCGCCAGGCTGATGGAGCGCGCCCGCGCGGCGCGGCCGGATGCGCGGCTGGACGGTGTACTGGTTGCACCCATGGTTCGCGGCGGCGTCGAGACCATCATCGGCGTGCAGCGCGACCCGGTCTTCGGGCCGATGGTGATGTTCGGCCTCGGCGGTGTCTCGGTGGAGTTGTTCCGCGATGTCGCCTTCGCCTCCGCCCCGCTGACGCAAGCGCGCGCCGCCGCGCTGGTGGATTCCGTTCAGGGCGCGAAGCTGCTGGCGGGCTGGCGTGGCGGGCCGGTGCTGGACAAGCCAGCGCTGGTGGACGCACTCTGCGCCGTGGCGGCTTTCGCCGCGGCGCAGCCGGAGATCGAGAGCATCGAGATCAATCCCTTCCTGGTGCAGCAACAGGGCGGCGTGGCGCTGGATGCGCTGGTGGCCCTGCGCGGATGACCGGGCCCCGCTTCCGCGTCGGCTACCTCGACCGGCCGATGCACCAGAGCTTCCTCGACACGGCGGCCGAAGCGCCGGAGCTTGAGGTGATCCGGCTGGCGCTGCCGGATGGGCCGGATCGCATCCTGGCCGGGCTTGCCTGCTGCCAGGGTTACTACGTGCAGGCCGCGCGGGATGAGTTGCCGCTGGCCTGGCACGTCACGCCCGCGCTGCTGGCCGCGCTGCCCCGCCTGCTTCTCGTCGCGAGCTATGGCGCGGGCTACGACACCATCGATGTGCCAGCCTGCACCGCAGCCGGCGTCGCCGTGCTGAACCAGGCCGGCGGCAATGCGGAAGGTGTCGCGGAACATGCGGTGGGCATGATGCTGACGCTGCTGAAGCGGATGCCGGAGGCGCAGCAGGCCATGCGTGCCGCCGGCGCCGCAGACCGTGGCGCCTTCATGGGGCGGGAACTGGCGGGCCGGACGGTGGGGCTGGTCGGCCTCGGCCATGTCGGGCGGCGGGTCGCGGAGATCCTGCACCTGGCCTTCGGCTGCCAGGTGCTTGCCTGCGACCCATATCTGTCCGCCGCCGACTGCACCGCGCGGGGCGCCACCAAGGTCGCGTTGCCGGAGCTGCTCGCCGCCAGCGACATCGTCTCCGTCCACTGCCCGCTGGAGGCGGCGACGCGCGGCCTGTTCGGCGTGGAGGCCTTCGCCGCCATGCGCCCGGGCGCCATCTTCATCACCACAGCGCGCGGCCATATCCATGACGAGGCGGCGCTGCTGGCCGCGCTGCAATCCCGCCACATCGCCGGCGCCGGGCTGGATGTGTGGGCATGCGAGCCGCCGCCGGCCGACCATCCCCTGCTCGCGCATCCCCGCGTGGTGGCGACGCCGCACACGGCGGGCGTGACGCAGGAAAGCCGCGCCCGCGTCGGCCGTTTCGCCGCCGAGGGTTTCATCGCCGCGGCACGGGGCGACGCGCTGCCGCGGCTGGTGAACCCCGAAGTGCTGCCGGCCTACGAACGCCGCCGCGCTCAGCTCGCGATCGCGTAGGCCGGACGGCGCGGGTCGGCGCCGGCGGCCATCAGGCCGGTGGCGGGGTCGGTGCGGATCGCCTCCACGCTGCCGGCGGCATAGGCCCAGTCGGGCCAGGCCTGTATCTCATGGCCCAGCCCCGCCAGCGCAGTGCGCGTTTCGGCCGGGATGCGCGATTCTACCGCCAGCTTGCGCGGGAAATACTCGAAGGGCGCGAAGGAGGACGGGAAGGCGTAGGTGGCGATGCGCGGTGCCTCGATGGCGTCCTGCACCTCCATGCCGAAATGCAGCACGTTCAGCAGCACCTGCAGCATGGACTGCACCTGCACATCACCGCCCGGCGTGCCGAAGGGCATCACGCCGCCATCTGCCAGCACGGCCAGCGCCGGGTTCGGCGTCAGCCGCGGCCGCTTGCCGGGCGCGACGCCGCAGGGGTGCGTGGGGTCCGGCCGACTCTGTGATCCGCGGGCGGAGGGCACGATGCCGAGCCCGGGCACCACCGGCGCATTCCAGGACCCGTCGGAGGGCGTGGCGCTGAAGGCGTTGCCCCAGCGATCGACGACGCAGACATAGGAGGTATCGGCCTCCACCTCCGGCGGCTTCTCGACCATGGGCGCGGGGATGTCCGTGCCATTGCCGATCAGCGGCGGCGGCATGTCCGGGCAGGCGGCATCGGCACGGAAGGCCCCGGCGCGCGCCGCGACATGGGCGGCAGACAGAAGCTGGTGCAACGGCACATCGACCATGGCGGGATCGCCAAAGTGGTATTCGCGATCCGCCAGCGCCGCCTTCAGCGCCTCCGCGATCACATGCAGATAGGCCGCGCTGTTGTGCGCCAGGCTGTCGAGGCCGATGCGTTCGGCGATCAGCAGCGCCTCCAGCAGCGCAGGTCCCTGGCACCAGGGGCCGCAGGTGGAGATGGCGTGGCCGCGCCACATGCGCGTCACCGCAGGCTCGATGCGGCTGCGGAAATTGGCGAGGTCGTCGCGCGACAGGTAGCCGCCCTGTTCGGACTGGAACGCCACGATCTTCGCGGCGATGTCGCCCCTGTAGAAGGCGGCATGCGCGGCGGCGAGGCCGGCGGCGCGGTCTCCACCGGCCGCCGCCTCCTCATCCGCCATGTAGGCCAGCATGTCGGCGAGATCCGTCTGCACGAATTTCTGCCCCACCGCGGGCGCCTTGCCGCCGGGCAGGTAGATGGCGGCGGTGCTCGGCCAGCGCGCATAGGAGTCGAATTTCTGCGCCAGGTTCTTCGCCATGGTCGGGTGCATGGCAAAGCCATCCCGCGCATGGCGGATGGCGGCAGCCGCAACCTCGCCGAAGCGCATGGTGCCGTGGCGTTGCAGCGCGGTGATCCAGGCATCGGGCGCCGCCGGCACCACCGTCCGCAGCACACCCGCCGGCATCTTCCCGCCATGTTCGCGCATGAACAGATCCGCCGGCATCGCCATCGGCCAGTGGCCGAGGCCGGCGATCGTCTCCACCTGCCCCGCCGCCGTGCGCAGGATGATCGGCGCGACGCCGGCGACATTGACGATGTCGGATTGCACCACGCCGAGCACGATGCCGGCGGCGACCCCGGCATCGATGGCGTTGCCGCCCGCCTCCAGCACCGCATGGCCCGCCGCGGTGGCCAGATAGTGGCCCGCCGAGACGGCGTGGCGCGTGCCATAGAGTGTGGGTCGGCCGGTCATGATCTACTGGGCCGGCCGGGCGTGGACCGCGACCACCTGCTCATCCATCCGCGGCGTGTAAGTGATGCCGCGGCGCGTGCCGATGGCGCTCATCTGCACATAGAGCGGGATCTGCGGGTACAGCGCCTCCACCTCCGCCATCAATGCGCGCAGGACGGCCTCGCGCCCGTCATCCATCCGCACCATCACCTCCCGGATCTTCTGGTCGATTTCCGGCACGCTGAAGCCGTTGCGGTTGGCGCCGCCGAGGTTCTGCGCAAGGTCGCGGGTGTGGAAGGAGGTGGTGAGCACGTAGGAGGCATCGCCGGAGGAGAAGGACCGGCCGACCAGGTGCATCGGCAGCGTCACCCGCGCCGGACGGATGCGCGGGAAGAACACCGTGCTGGGCGTGACATCCACGTTCATCTTCAACCCTGCCCGCGCCAGCATCTGGCCGATCGCCTGGCAGATCCGCGCATCGTTCACATAGCGGTCGTTGGAGCAGGAGATGGTCAGGCCGAAGCCATCCGGGAAGCCGGCTTCCGCCAGCAGGCGCCGCGCCTGCGCGGGATCCGCCGGTGGCACGCCGATGGACGGGTCATGGCCGCCGAAGCCTGCCGGCGACAACTGCCCGGCCGGCACGGCCAGGCCTTCCATGATGCGTTCCGTCAGCGCCGTGCGGTCGATGGCGAGGGAAAGCGCACGCCGCACGCGCACATCCGAAAGCGGGTTTACCGGCAGTGGCTGGCCATCGGCACCCACCACCAGCGGGAGGGAATCCGGTGCGACATTCACCGAGAGATACATGATGCGGTCGGTCGGCCGGCTGGCGACATTCACCCGATCTTCGCGCCGCAGCCGGCCGACATCGGCGACCGGCACATCCTCGATCAGGTCGTAGTCGCCGGCGAGCAGCCCGGCCAGGCGCGCGGCATCGTTGGAGACGACGCGCACATCCACCTCGCTCCAGGCCGGAGGCGTGCCGTAGTAGGTCTCGTTCCGCTGCAACTTCATGCCGGAGGGTGAGACACCGCCGACCACGCGGAACGGCCCGGTGCCGATGGCAGCGCGCCCCGAATGGAAATCCTGCGGCAAGGCGGTGGCCGCGGCGCGGTGGGAGACGATGAAGACGTTGGTGAGCTGGCCCGGGATGGTCGGGTTGGGCACGGAGGTGTGCAGCCGCACCGTCAGCGGATCAACGATCTCGACGCGCTCGATCGTCCGCAGGTTGATGGTGTAGGGGCCGATATTGCCCGGCACGTTCGGGATGCGGGCGATGGAGAAGGCGATGTCTTCCGCCGTGAAGGGCTGGCCGTCATGGAAGGTGACGCCGGCGCGCAGCTTCAGCTCCCAGACCTGTGGCTCCACAGCACGCCAGCTTTCCACGGCACCCGGCACCTGTTGGCTATTCTCGCCACGGCTGACCACCGTGTCGTAGATGTGCCGCGCGGCCGCCATGTTGGGGCCGTTGAAGAAGAAATGCGGGTCCAGGCCGAAGGTGGATTGCACCGCCATGGTCAGGGTCTGCGCGCCGGCTTGGGCTGCAGGCACCAGCATGGGAAGGCAGATGGCGCCGAGGGCGAGCAGGCGGCGCAGGGTCTTGCGGACAGGCATGGTCATTCAACTCCTGTCTTGACGCGCCAGCCATCCAGCCGGTCGCGCAGTTGATAGGCCGTGCCGACGATCGGCATGAACCAGGGGTTTCCGGTGTAGAGGGGCCGTGTCTCGAAGGGCAGCCGCGCGAAGGCGGAGACGCGGTTGGAGCCGCCAAGGATCTGCTGCGCCGCGACGCGGCCGAAATGCGTCATGCCGACCACGCCGCTGCCATTGCAGGCCAGCGCATAATGCACACCGTCCTGGATGCCGACATGCGGCATCATGTCGAAGGCGAAGGCGACATTGCCCTTCCAGCCGTGGCTGATTCGCACCCCTGCCAGGTCCGGAATCAGATCCACAAGGAAGCGATGCAGCGTGGCGGCGGCGTGCTTCGGGTCGGCCTGCACGAAGCTGGCGCGGCCGCCGAACAGGATGCGGCGGTGATCCGGGGAGGGTCGGAAATAGTAGAGGATCTTTTTCGTGTCGCCATAGACGCGCAGCTTCGGCAGCGCGCGGCGCACCCGTTCCTCGCCCAGTTCCTCCGTCGCGATCATGTAGCTGGCAACCGGGATCAGGCGGCGCTGGAACCAGGGCGTGGCAGCCCCGGTATAGCCGTTCGTTGCCAGCATCAGGTGCTTCGCGCGGATGCGGCCCTTGCTGGTTTCCACCACGAAGCCGCCATCGGCTTCCCGCGCGAAGCCCTGCATCGCGACGCCGGAGACAAGCAACGCGCCGTGCCGCGCCGCAGCCTGGGCCAGGGACCGCACGTATTTCGCCGGATGCAGCCCGCCGGCGCGCAGCATCACCATCCCGCCGTGATATTTCGCGGTCGCGATCTCCGCCGCCACACCTTCGCGCGGCACCACGAAGGCTTCCTCGGCCCCCGCGGCCTGGTTCAGCAATTCGGCGCGACGCTTCAGCCCTTCCATCGCCTTCGCCGCATGGGCGCCGACGAAGCGGCCGCTGCGGACGAAGTCGCAGTCGAGCGATTCGCGTTCGATCAGGGCGGCGAAATCCTCGAATGCCGCCTCGCCTTCCTCCGCCATCTCGGCGACGAATTGCGCGCCGAAGGCCTCCTTCAGATCGGCCCGCACCTTGCCGAGGCTGCCCGCGCCGGACAGCGCGCCGCCATTGCGGGAGGATGCGCCCCAGCCGATCGTTTCCCGGTCCAGTACCAGCGCCTTCACGCCGTTGCGGCCAAGCTCCAGCGCGGTGGACAGGCCGGCGATGCCGCCGCCGATGATGACGACCTCCGCCGCATCCGGCAGCAGGCCGTCACCGGGCGCGGGCGGCGCGGCCTCCCACCAATAGGGTGTATCCTGGAAGCCGGGGGCGAGGATGGCGTCGGTCATCCGGCGGAGGCTGGCATGAAGCGCCCGCCCCGGCCCATACAAATCGGTTATGCGCCATGCGCCGCGACGCGGTCGCGGACTGCGCGGGCCGCTTCACGGATGGATTGCGCCAACGCGGCGCGGCCGAAATTGTCGCGCACCGCTTCCGGCCAGATCAGGCGATAGTCGAAGCTCACCGCCGGCTCGAAGGGCCGCAGCAGGATGCCACGGCCGAGGAAGCTGGCGACGGCGAAGGAATCCGCCAGGGTGATGCCGATGCCGGCGGCCGCCAGGGCGACGGCGCCGGTGGCCATGCGGCACTCCACCGCCTCCCGCACCCGCGCGCCGCTGCCACGCAGCGCGGCGTCGACCAAGCCCTGCCGGCCTTCCTCCCGCGACAGGGCGATGAACGCCTCGCCGTCCAGATCCGCGGCGCGCACCACCGCCCGGCGCGCCAGCCGGTGGCCCTTCGGCAGCACGCACCAGGCGCGGGCCCGCAGCAGCAGGGATGACCGCACGCCCGGTATGGCCGGCGCGGCGATGGTGACGCCGAGATCGGCCTGGCGGGAGGCGACCAGCCCCAGCACGCCGCCCGCGGTGCGCGAATGGATCGACAGCGTCTCCGCCCGCCCGCCCGCTCGCCATGCCGCGACGGCCTCCGGCAGCACGGACAGGGTGATGGTCGGCAACGCGGCGATGACGACGCGGCGTGGTGCGCCCGCGCGCAGCCGTTCCGCCAGCGCGCCAAGCTCCTCGACGCCGGTGAAGATGCGTTCGGTTTCCTCATGCAGCGCCTGCGCCGCAGGGGTTGGCACCAGGCGGCCCCGAACGCGCTCGAACAGCGCGAAGCCGGCGATGGCCTCGGTCTGCGCCAGAAGCCGGCTGATGGCGGGCTGGGAGACGCCGAGCAGGGCGCCGGCGCCGGTGACGGTGCCGCTGCGCATGATGGCGCGGAACGCCTCGAGATGCCGGAATTCGAGGGCGATGCGGGCCATGGCAGCGCCAGGGTCGGCGCCGGGCCGCGGGCCGTCAAGGCTCGACAGGCGCGGACGCCGGTTCTACCCCTCGTCGCCAGGAAACGCATCAGGGGAACGCCGCGATGAATGGCGCCGAATGGTTGGCCCGCAGCCTCAAGGCCTCCGGCCAGACGCATCTCTTCTTCGTCGATGCGGTGCTGCGGCGCACGCTGCTGGAGCTGGAGCGCGTCGGCGTGCAGCCCGTGCTGGCGCATACGGAAAAGGCCGCCGCCTATATGGCGGATGCCTATGGCCGCATTTCCGGGCGGCCCGGCGTGGTGGCGGCGCAATCCGTGGGGGCGGCGAACCTGGCGGCGGGGTTGCAGGATGCCTGGCTTGGCCGCAGCCCGGTGCTGGCGCTGACGGGCCACAAGCCGCTCGATCACCAGCATCGCAATGCCTATCAGGAAGTGCCGCATGCGCCGCTCTTCGCGCCGGTTACGCGCCACGCAGCACAGGTGGAGATCGCGGCGGAGTTGCCGCGGCAGTTCCGCCAGGCCTGGGCCGCTGCCACCAGCGCGCCGCCTCGGCCGGTGCATCTGGACCTCAAGGGGCTGATGGGCGAGTTCGTCGAGACCAGCGAGACCTCGGCGGAGCCCGCCGCGCTGGGTGACTGGACGGCACCACGGCATCGGCCCGTGGCGGACGAAGCGGCGCTGCGCGCGGCGGCGGCGGCGCTGCGGTCCAGCGAGCGCGTTGTCATCGTGGCCGGTGACGGTGCGGCGCTGTCCGGCTGCGGGGCGGAAGTGCTGGCGCTGGCGCGGCTGCTGCGCGCGCCCATCGCCACCTCGCTCGGCGCGCGCGGGCTGATCGATACGCGCGACCCGCACGCCATCGGCGTGGTCGGCAGCTATTCGGCGCCGCCGGCCAACCGCATCGTCCATGCGGCGGAGATCGTGCTGTTCATCGGCTGCGACACCGGGGACCAGTTGACCCATGCCTGGCGCATCCCGGCACCCGGTACGCGCATCATCCAGATCGATGCCGACCCGCTGGAATTCGAGCGCAGCTACGCGACGGAGGTGGCGCTGCTGGGCGACCCGCGCGCGACGCTGGCGGCGCTGGTCGCGATGCTCGGCGCGCCCACCCGCGATGGCTTGCTGCTGGCGGAAGCGCAGGCGCTGATGGCCGAATGGCGTGCCGCCATGGCACCGCGCCTGGCAAGCGATGCCGTGGCGATCGACCCGGCGCGGCTGGCCGCCGAGATCACGCGCGCCCTGCCGGCGGATGGCATTCTGGTGGCGGATACGGGTTATTCCGGCATCTGGACCGGCACGCTGATCGACCTCGCCCCCGGCCAGACCTATCTGCGCGCGGCGGGCTCGCTCGGCTGGGCCTTTCCGGCGGCACTCGGCGCGAAATGCGCGGCGCCGGAGCGTAAGGTCGTGTGCTGGTCCGGCGACGGCGCGCTGTACTACCACCTGACGGAGCTGGAGACGGCGAAGCGGCGCGGCATCGCGGTGGTGCTGGTGGTGAACAACAATTCCGGCTTTGGCCAGGGCTGGCCCAATTACCTGAAGCAGGCCGGCAATCGCCCGGTGGCGGCGGAACAGGTGCTGCGCTTCGGTCCCACGGATTTCGCCGCGATGGCCGCGCAGTTCGGCCTGCGTGGCATCCGCGTGGAACGGCCGGGCGAACTCGCCGCAGCACTGACCGAGGCGCTGGCGGCGGAGGAGACGGTGGTGGTGGATGTGGCGACCGACATCGATTGCCGTGCACCGGAACCCTGGGCACCAGAACCCTGGGCGCCGTAGCGACTTCAGCCGCCAGGTCGGCCCAGCGGCACCTCAATCCGGCAGATCAGCCCGCCCGGCCGCCAATCCAGCGAAACCGTGCCGCCGAGCTGCCGGCACAGCGTCGCTTCCAGGACGCGGGACCCGAAGCCGCGTCGCGCGGGCGGGCCTTGCAGGTCGGGCCCCTGTGTCTCGGACCAGTCGATGTGCAGCCGGTCGGACATGTCCCCGTCCAGGCGCCAGGCCACCCGCACCCGGCCGGCCAGGGTGGACAGCGCACCGTACTTCACCGCATTGGTCGCCAGCTCATGGATGGCCATGGCCAGCGCCTGGGCGAGCGCCGGCCTCAGCGCCACGGCCGGCCCTTCGAGCGCCACGCGCCCCTCATCGGCGAAGGGCGCGATCTCGCCGCGCAGCAGCGCGTCCAGCCTGGCGCCGTTCCATTGGTTTTCCGCCAACAACGTCTGCGTGCGGGCGAGCGCCGCCACCCGCCCCTCGATGGCGCGGATGTAGGAAGGCAGATCAGCCGCCTTGGTCAGCCGCAACGCCGCCTGCACAACCGCCAGCACATTCTTCGCCCGGTGGTCCACCTCCCGCGCCAGCAGCGCCTGGCGTTCCGCCACTTGCCGGCTTTCCGTGATGTCGCGTGAGATGCCGGCCAGGGTCAGCGGCTGCCCCCGGTCATCGACCTCCACCACAGCGCCGCGCGAGGCCATCCAACGCCAGCCACCTTCCAGCCGCGGCACGCGGGAATCGGCCTCATAGCCCGCGGCGCGACCTTCCAGCACGTGCCGCAGGCGGGCCTCCACCACCGGGCGGTCTTCCGGGTGGACCGGCGACAGCCAGGTGGCCAGGCTGAAATCCGCCGCTGGCACACCCGGGAAATCATTGGCGTAGAGGCCCTTGCGCGCCCCGCGGTCGCGGCGGATGTCGTATTCCCAGGTGCCGAAGCCGGCGGCCTCCAGCGCCAGCCGCAGCCGCGCCTCGCTGGCGCGCAGGGCGGCCGCGTCCCGCTTGCGGTCGGTGATGTCGAGATGCGCGCCATAGGTCACGTCGCGGTCGCCGATCTTCAGCCCCACCACGCGCACCAGCACGTCCCGGATGGTGCCGTCGCGGCGTCTGTGCTGGGCCTCGAATTCCTGTGCGCCACCGGTGCGCCGGCTCTGGCGGCCGCGGGCGCGGATGATTTCCGCATCCGCAGCCGCGTCGATGTCACCGATGACAAGCTGAAGGAGCTCCTCGCGGCTGTAGCCGAGGTCGTCGCAGGCGCGCTGGTTCACATCCAGCACCGCATGCGTCCGGGGATCGATCACGATGACCCCGAAGGGCGCCGCATCGAACAGCGCGCGCTGCTGCGCCTCGCTCTCAAGGGCCTTGGCCTCCGCCTTGCGCAGGCCGGATATGTCCATGTTGACGCCGTAGAGCCGTTGGGGATGCCCCGTCGCCTCCTTCGCCGCGAAGCCGCGCGCCAGGATCCAGCGCGTTTCGCCGTTCGGCAGGACGACCCGGAATTCGGCCTGCATGGGCCCGCCCTCGGTCATGCAGCGGTGCACGGACTGAACCACGGCGTCCCGTTCCGCCGGATGAATGCGGGATGCCCAGGCCACGAAAAGGTCATCGGGCGGCGCATCCGGGTCGAAGCCGTGCAGGCGGAACATTTCCGGGGTCCAGGTGAAGCGGCCGCTGACCCGGTCCCATTCGAAGCTGCCGATGCCGCCGGCCTGCTGCGCCAGACGCAGCCTTTCCTCGCTGGACCGCAGATCGGCCACGGCCTGTTGCAGCGTGACTTCGGCCTGGCGCATGCCCGTGACGTCGGTATTGACGCAGACCAGGCCGAGCAGCTGGCCCTCGGCGCCGAAGCGCGGCCGCGCCTCCGTCCGCTGCACGCGATACCCGCCGGTGGCGTGGCGGTACCGGCCCTCCACCACGAAGGGCACGCCTTCCCTCAGGCCCGCGGCAAAGGCGGCGGCGACCGCCGCCGCATCCTCGGGATGCAGCAGGTCGGCCCAGTCGAACGCGCCGGTCTGGTCGGCCGGCAAGCCGTGGAATTCACGCAGCGCGCGGTTGGCAAGGATGCAGCGCCCTTGCGGATCGCCGACCCACAGAAGGGCCGGCGACTCCGCCGCCATTGTCCGGGCCAGATCATCCAGCTGCGGGCTTTCGGGCGGCGGGGCTGGGCCTTGTTCGGCCAGAAGGCGCAGAGCGCCCATCACCTCATTGGCGTCGCGATACTGGCCGGAGGCGATGCGCGCGGCGATGAAGGCATCAAACTGTGCCGGTAACGAAACGTCCTTGGTGTCGCCCCCCGCCATGGGCGGTATTTCACGCTGGCGGTTGCCTGTGTCAATCTTTCCGAAGGTTGGGACCGCCGTGGTTCCAATTGTCGCCAGGGGCGCGCTCCAGCCGGGAGAATTCGTGACATGCGCATCTGCATTTTTGGCGCCGGTGCCATCGGGGGCTTCATCGCCGCCTATATGGCGCGCGCGGGAATCGACGTATCGATCGTCGCCCGCGGTGCCCATCTCGCCGCCATCCGCGCCCGGGGGCTGACGGTGGAGACGCGCGACGAGACCTTCAGCGTGCAGGTCCGCGCCAGTGAGAACCCGGCAGAGCTCGGCGTGCAGGATGGCGTCTTTGTCACGGTGAAGGCGCCGTCCCTGCCCGGGGTCGCCGGGCTGATCGGCCCGCTGCTGGCGCCGGATACGCCGGTGACCTTCCTGACCAACGGCGTGCCCTGGTGGTACTTCCACGGGCATGGCGGCGCCTGGGACGGGCGCCGCCTGCCGATGCTCGACCCCGGCGACGTGCTGTGGTCCGCCATCGGACCGCGCCGGCTGGTCGGCGGCATCGCCTGGCCCGCGAGCTCCGTGCCGCAGCCGGGCGTGGTGCGGCTGAACGACCCGCGCAACCGGCCCACCATTCTCGGCGCACCGGATGGCACCGTCCCGGCCGGCGTCACGCTGTTGCAGCAGGCGCTGGAGCGCGCCGGATTGCCGGTGCAGGTGGAGACGCGCATCCGCGACCGCATCTGGGAAAAGCTGGCCTTCAACCTCAGCGCCGGGCCGCTCTGCGTGCTCACCGAGACGCCGGTGCGATCGACGCATGATGAGCCGGCCCTGATCGCGACCTCGCGCCGCATACTGGCGGAGGTGGCGGAGCTGATCGCCGCGCTGGGCTGCAAGGCGGAAATCGATGTCGAGCGCATCGTTGCCACCAACATGCAGCTCGGCCATCGCCCCAGCGTGCTGCAGGATTTGCAGGCCAGCCGGCCCATGGAGATCGACGCGCTGTACAACGTGCCGCTGCAGCTCGCCGCGCTGACCGGAGCGCGGATGCCGACGCTGGAGATGCTGGCGGCGCTGATCCGGGTGAAGGCGCGCGCGCTGGGGCTGTAGCGCCGGTGGCTTGCGCGGGGCGGCGGGCGGTGGTGGCATCCTCCGATCAGAGAGGAACCTTGCCGATGCCAATCGCCCACGCCCAGCAGGACGTCGCGGCATGACCCGCGAAGCCGCGATCGCCGCCGCCACCGGCCTGCTCGATGATGGCAGCCTGCTGGCGCTGCTCGCCCGCCGCGTCGCCTGCCCCACGGCGAGCCAGGACCCGGAGTCCGGCCCGCATCTGTGGCGCTACCTGGAGCAGGAGATGGCGCCGGAGCTGGAGCGCATCGGCTTCCAGTGCAGCGTGCACCCCAACCCCACCGGCAAGGGCGGCCCCTTCCTGATCGGCCGCCGCATCGAGGACGCTGGCCTGCCCACCCTGCTGACCTACGGCCATGGCGATACGGTGCTGGGCCTGGACGCCGAATGGCATGAGGGGCTTTCGCCCTGGGTGCTGACGCAACGCGGCGAACGCCTTTACGGCCGCGGCATCGTCGACAACAAGGGCCAGCACTGCTGCAACCTGGCGGCGCTGGAATCCGTGCTGAAGGTGCGCGGCCGGCTCGGCTTCAACGTCATCATCCTGCTGGAGACCAGCGAGGAAGTCGGCTCCCCCGGCATCGACGAATTCTGCCGCGCGCACCGGGAGGAATTGAAGGCGGATGTGCTGATCGCCTCGGACGGGCCGCGGCTGGTGCCGGATGTGCCGGCGCTGGTGCTCGGCACGCGCGGCGCGCTCAGCCTCGACCTGCGCGTGAAGTACCGCGAGGGCGGCCACCATTCCGGCAATTGGGGCGGGCTGCTGGCCAACCCCGGCGTCCGGCTGGCGCATGCCATCGCCGCCATCATCGACCGCGACGGCCATGTGCTGGCGCGCGACATCCTGCCGGAACGCATCCCCAACAGCGTGCGCGCCGCACTCGCGCATTGCGAAGTGGATGGCGGCGCGGATGGGCCGGAGATCAATCATTGGTGGGGCGAGCGCGGGCTGACCGCGGCCGAGAAGGTGTTTGGGTGGAACACCTTCGAAGTCCTGGCCTTCACCTGCGGCCATCCCGCCGCACCGGTGAATGCGGTACCGCCGGAGGCCGTGGCGCGCTGCCAGATTCGCTACACCGTGGACCGCAAGCCTTCCACCTTCATCCCGGCGCTGCGCCAGCACCTGGCGGCGGCCGGCTTCGACGACGTGACGGTGGAACCGGTGAAGGCCGGCGCCGAATGGGCGGCGACGCGGATGGACCCGGATGGGCCCTGGCCGCGGATGGTCGCGGCTTCCATCCAGCGCAGCACGGGCAAGGCACCGATGATCGTGCCGAATGCCGGCGGGTCGCTGCCCAACGACACCTTCGCGGTCACGCTCGGCCTGCCCACGCTATATATCCCACACTCCTACAGCGGCTGTTCGCAGCATGCGCCGAACGAACACGCGCTGCTGCCGATCATGCGGGAGGGGCTGGAGATCGCGGCCGGGCTGTTCTGGGATCTCGGCGAACAGGAATGGCCGAAGGGCACCTGATACCAAAGCCCACGAGCCGGCGCTTCGCTTGGCTACGCGCCGCCCATTCGGGCGCTCGCCCGCCTGTGGCGGGCGCAGGTCGTGATCCATGGGCTTGGTTTGAGTGCCCGCGTCACGCCCGCAGCGCACCGGCCAGAAAGACCTCCACCGCTTCCTGCGCCATGGCCGACAGCGCCGCGGCATCGGGTGCCTCACAGACGCCGAGCATCATCATCATGTGCCGGGCGCCGCAGACCATGCCGAACAGCATATGGGCGGCGGCCTCAGCATCGGTCAGATTCAGCCGCCCGGCCGCGATTTCCGCGGCCAGGCGTCGTTGCAGCGCGCTCGGGCCGCGGCTGAGCTTCACCCGGTGGAAGGCCTCGGCCAGCTCGGGGGAACGCTGCCCCTCCGCGATCACCAGGCGGAAGATCGCGGCCTGGCGGGATGACATGAGCTGCTGCGCCGCGGCCAGCAGGATGCCGTGCAGCGCCCGCCGCAGATCGGGGTCCCGCTCCAGCTCCGTATCCAGGTGCAGCGGTGCCACCACCTCCGCGATCGTCGCCTCGAACAGCGCGGCCTTGGAGGGGTAGAGCTGGTACAGGGTGCGCTTGGACATGCCCGCATTGCGCGCCACGTCATCCATGCGTGACGCGGCATAGCCATCGCGCAGGAAGACCTGCGCGGCGGCCTCGCACAGCAGGCGCGCGCGCAGCACCTCCGGCATCGGGTCGCGCCCCGGCTTGCGCCGTTCGGCCGGGGGCTGTGCCGTTTCGGTCGACATCGCCCCTACTCCGCCGGCAGCGGCGCGGGCGCGGGCGCGACGGCTTCCACCTGCCCCTTCGGCTTCGCCCGGAACAGCCGCAGCACCAGCAGGAAGAACAGCGGCACGAACAGCACGGCCAGCACCGTGCCCGTCACCACGCCGCCGATCACGCCGGTGCCGATGGCATTCTGCGCGCCGGACCCGGCCCCGGTCGCGATCGCCAGCGGCACGACGCCGAGGGTGAAGGCGAGCGAGGTCATGATGATCGGCCGCAGCCGCAGCCGCGCCGCCTCCGCCGCCGCCTCCACCAGGGTAAGTCCGCGATCGAAGCCCTCCTTCGCGAATTCGACGATCAGGATGGCGTTCTTGGCGGACAGGCCGATGGTGGTCAGCAGCCCCACCTGGAAATACACGTCGTTCGACTTGCCGAACCCCAGGCTGGCCAGCACCGCGCCCAGCACGCCGAGCGGCACCACCAGCATCACCGCGGTCGGGATCGACCAGCTTTCGTACAGCGCCGCGAGGCACAGGAAGACCACCAGCAGCGAAATCGCATACAGCGCCGGCGCCTGGCCGGAGGAGTTGCGTTCCTCATAGGAAATGCCGCTCCAGGCATGGCCGAAGCCGGGCGGCAGTTGCGCCGCCAGCCGCTCCATCTCCGCCATCGCCTCGCCGCTGGTGAAGCCGGGCGCGGGCGCGCCCTGGATCTCGCGCGATGCGATGCCGTTGAAGCGTTCCAGCCGTGGTGAGCCATACACCCATTCGGTGCGGCCGAAGGCGGAGAAGGGCACCATCTGGCCGCTGGCATTGCGGACGAACCAGCGGTCCAGGTCGCTTGGCAGCATGCGCGATTCCGCCTCGCCCTGCATGTAGACGCGCTTGATGCGGCCGCGATCCAGGAAGTCGTTCACATAGGTCGAGCCCCAGGCGGTGGACAGCGTGATGTTGACGTCGGACACTGAAAGGCCGAGCGCGCTCGCCCTTTCCCAATCCACCACCAGGCGGAACTGCGCCTCGTCCTCCAGGCCATTGGGCCGGACGCCGGCGAGCACGGGGCTTTGCGCCGCCAGGCCCAGCAACTGCCCGCGCGCCTGCATCAGCGCGGCATGGCCGGCGCCGGCACGGTCCAGCAGCTGGAAGTTGAAGCCGGTGGCATTGCCGAGTTCCGTGATGGCGGGCGGGGCGAAGGCGACGATGATGGCGTCCTGGTAGCCCGCGAAGCGCCGCATGATGCGCCCGGTCAGCGCCTGCACGCTGTTCTGCGCGCCGGGCCGTTCATCCCAGGGCCGCAGGCTGATGAAGCCGAGGCCGGCATTCTGGCCGCGGCCGCTGAAGCTGAAGCCGTTGATGCCGAAGAAGGACTGGACCACGTCCTTCTCATCCTCCAGCAGATAGCGGTTCAGCTCATCGAGCGCGCGCTGCGTGCGGTCGGAGGTGGCGCCGGCCGGCGCGATGACCTGCACGAAGGCGGTGCCCTGGTCCTCATTCGGCAGGAAGCCGCCGGGCAGCCGCAGGAAGGCGAAGCCGAGGCCGGCCACCAGCGCCACATAGATCGCCATCATCCGCCAGGGCCGCCGCATGCTGCCGCGCACGCCACGCTCATAGGCCGCGGTGGTACGGTCCACGCCGCGGTTGAACCAGCCGAAGACGCCGGGCTTGCCCTGCCCCGGCTTGTGCGGCTTCAGCAGGGTGGCACACAGCACCGGCGTGAAGAAGATTGCGACCAGCACGGAGAACGCCATGGCGGTGGCGATGGTCAGGGAGAACTGCCGGTAGATCACGCCGGTGGAGCCGGGGAAGAAGGCCATCGGCAGGAACACCGCGGACAGCACCAGGCCGATGCCGATCAGCGCGCCGGTGATCTGGTCCATGGATTTGCGCGTGGCCTCCAGCGGCGAGAGATGTTCCTCCGCCATCACGCGCTCCACATTCTCCACCACCACGATGGCGTCATCGACCAGCAGGCCGATGGCCAGCACCAGGCCGAACATGGTCAGCGTGTTGATGGTGAAGCCCGCCGCCGCCAGCACCGCGAAGGTGCCGAGCAGTACCACCGGGATCGCCAGGGTCGGGATCAGCGTGGCGCGCAAATTCTGCAGGAACAGGAACATCACCAGGAAGACCAGCACCACCGCCTCGATCAGCGTGACGACCACGCTGGTGATGGACAGGCGGACGAAGGGCGTGGTGTCCAGCGGATAGACGGCCTGGAGGCCGGGCGGGAAGTTCGGGCGCAGCTGGTCGATCGTGGCACGCACCGCATTCGCGGTATCCAGCGCGTTGGCGCCGCTGGCCAGCTGGATGCCGATGCCGGCCGCGGGCTGGCCATTGTAGCGGGCGGTGAAGGCGTAGTTGTCCGAGCCGATCTCGACGCGGGCCACATCCCGCAGCCGCACCTGCGCGCCATCGCCCTGCACGCGCAGCAGGATGGCGCCGAACTGCTCCGGCGTCGTCAGGTAGGACGGGCCGATGATGGTGGCGTTGAGCTGCTGGCCGGGCACGGAGGGCTGCGCCCCCATCTCGCCGGCGGAAACCTGCACATTCTGCGCCTGGATCGCGGTGCGCACATCGCCCGGCGTCATGCCGTAATTCACCAGCTTCGCCGGATCCAGCCAGATCCGCATGGCGAATTGCGAACCGAAGACCTGGTAGTTGCCCACGCCCGGCGTGCGGCTGATCGGGTCCTGCACCGCGCTGACCAGGAAGTCCGAGATGTCGGTGTTGTTCATGCTGCCATCGGTGGCGACGAAGCCGACCACGAGAAGGAAGCTGTTGCTGGCCTTGGCGACGCGGATGCCCTGCTGCTGCACCGCCTGCGGCAGGCGCGGCACGGCGAGCTGCACCTTGTTCTGCACCTGCACCTGCGCGGTATCCGGGTTGGTGCCCTGCGCGAAGGTGAGCTGGATGGTCGCCGCGCCATCCTTCGTGGTGTTGGAGGAGAAGTACAGCAGCCCGTCGATGCCGCTGAGCTGCTGTTCGATCACCTGCACCACGGTGCTCTGCACCGTCGCGGCGGAGGCGCCGGGATAGCTGACGGTGACGGCGATGGCGGGCGGCGCGATCGCCGGATACTGCGCCACCGGCAGGGTGCGGAGCGCCAGCAGCCCGGCCAGCATGATGCCGATGGCGATGACCCAGGCGAAGACCGGGCGGTCGATGAAGAAGCGTGCCATGTCCGGGGCCTCAGCTGCGCGGCTGCGTGGCGGCGGCGACCGGCGCGGCGCCGCGTTCCGTCGCGTTCACGCGCGCGCCGGGACGGATGCGCTGGACGCCTTCCACCACGACGCGGTCGCCGGCCTGCACGCCGCCTGTCACCATCCAATCCGTGCCGATGGCGCGGCCGGCCTGCAGGATGCGCTGTTCGACCACGCCCTCCGCATTCACCACATAGGCCATCGGCTCGCCGCGCGGGGTGCGGAGGACCGCCTGCTGCGGCACCATAAGTGCCCGGTCGGTGACGCCTTCCTCCACCTCCGCCCGCACGAACATGCCCGGCAGCAGAAGCTGGTCCGGGTTCGGGAAGACGGCGCGCAGGGTGACGGAGCCGGTGCCCTGGTCGACGATGACCTCGGAGAACTGGATCTGGCCCGGATGCGGGTAGCGGCTGCCATCCTCCAGGATCAGGTGCGCCGGGGCGATCTCCGCCGAGGCCCGCCGCAGCGCACCGCTTTCGATATCCCGCCGCTGTTGCAGCAGCGCGGCGCTGGGCTGGGTGACGTCCACATTGATCGGGTCGAGCTGCGTCACCGTGACCAGCGAGGCCGCCTGGTTCGCGGTGACCAGCGCGCCCACCGTCACGCTGGACCGCCCGCTGCGACCCGCGATGGGGGAGGTGACGCGGGTATGGCCGAGATCGATCCGCGCGGTTTCCAGGGAGGCACGGGCGGAGAGCACATCGGCCTGCGCCTCACGCAAGGCGGCCTCGGCATTCTCCAGGTTCTGCTGGCTGACGGCCTGGCTGCGGACCAGGGTGCGGTAGCGGTTGGCGGTGCCGGCGGCGGCCCGCTGCGTCGCCTCGGCGCGTGCCAGCGCCGCCTCGGCGCGGGACAGGGCGGCCTCATAGGTGGCGGGGTCGATCTGGAACAGCGGCTGCCCGGCGGTGACGGCCTGGCCCTCGGTGAACAGGCGTTCGCGCACCAGGCCACCGACCTGGGGACGGACCTCGGCTTCCTGGAAGGCGGCGGTACGGCCGGGCAGCAGGGTGGTGACCGGGATTTCCTGCCTTTGCAGCGTCACCACGGTGACGGGGGTAGGGGGCGGCGCAGGCTGGGCCGCGGCGCCGCGCGGCTGGTCCTCACAGGCGGCGATCAGCAGGACAAGGCCGAGCGCGACCAGGCGCCGGCTGAAGAATGGGGGCATGAGACCTCTGGAAACCGAAGAGTTTTCGTTGAGTGGATACTGGTCGGTTTCCAATGGAAGTCAATGCTGCATCGCACAATTCACGGGATTGGCATCGGCGCGCCCGCGCAATCCAGGAAGGCGCGGGCCAGGGCCGTCGGGGCGCCGCGCGGGGTGGCGAGCCAGATGCTGGTGGTGGCGCCAGGCTCCGCCAGGTCCCTATGCGTCACCTCCGCCACCCGGATCTGCGCGAGCGAGGCCGGCATCACCGCGATGCCGAGGCCGGCGGCGACCAGGCCGATCAGCGTCGAGTTCTCCCGCGCCGTCTGGGTGATGTTGGGCGTGAAGCCGGCGCCGCGGCACAGCGCATCGAACTGGGCATGCAGCGTGGTGCCGACGGCGCGGGAGAAGAAGATCAGCTTTTCATCGGCCAGCGCCCCGATCGGCAGGGGGCCCGGGTGGCGGGCCAGCGGATGATCCTCCCGCATCATCGCCACCAGCCTTTCGCGCAGCAGCTCCACCGCCGCGACATCGGCCGGGATATCGGCGGCGGAGGGGCAGCGCAGGAAGCCGGCATCCAGCGCGCCGCGGCGCAGCGCATCCACCTGTTGCAGCGTCGGGCTTTCCTGCAGCGCCAGATGCACATCCGGCAGGCGGCGCCGGAAGCTGAGCACAGCGGCGGTGAACACCGGCAGCAGCGGCGCGGAGGCGAAGAGGCCGATCCGCAATTCCCCGATCTCCCCCCGCCCGGCGCGGCGCGCCACCGTGGCGGCACGGCCGGCCTGCTCCAGCGTGGCGCGGGCTTCGGGCAGCAGCATGCGCCCGGCCTCCGTCAGCGCCACGCGGCGGGTGCCGCGTTCGAATAGCGGCGTGGCCAGCTCGGCCTCAAGCTGCTGGATCTGCTGGCTCAGCGGCGGCTGCGCCATGCCCAGGCGGCGCGCGGCGCGGGTGAAGTGCAGCTCCTCCGCCACCGCGACGAAGTAGCGCAGGTGGCGCAGCTCCATATGCCTGACCTCTCAATGAAGATGCGTTTGATATTGGACGGGTTGTTTCGAGGCGCCTAGCGTTTCATTCGCATGAACGGAAAGGCTTGCCCCTTGGAGTCCTTCGATCCGATCACCCTGGAAGTCTATTGGAGCCGCCTGATCTCGATCGCCGATGAAGCGGCGACGGGGCTGCTTCGCACCGCCTTCTCCACCATCGTCCGCGAGTCGAATGATTTCGCCACGGTGCTGATGGATGCGAAGGGGGATTCGATTTCGGAGAATACCGGCGGCATCGCCTCCTTCTCCTGCATCCTGCCGAAGACGACGAAGCATTTCCTGCAGCGCTTCCCGATCGAGACCTGGCAGCCGGGCGATTGCGTGATCACCAATGATCCCTTCCTGGCGACGGGGCACCTGCCGGATTTCACGGCGGTCTCGCCGATCTTCCATGGTGGCAAGATCGTGGGCTTCGCGGGCTCCATCGCACATTCGCCGGATGTCGGCGGCGCGCTGTGGTCGGCGGATTGCCGGGAGTTGTTCGAGGAAGGCATCCGCATCCCGCCCTCCCGCCTGTTCCGCGCCGGGCAGCGCAACGAGGATCTGGTCGAGTTGCTCTCCGCCAATGTCCGCATCCCGGGCCCGGTGATGGGCGACCTGGAAGCACAGGTGGTGGCGAATGAGGTGGCGGTGCGGCGCCTCGCCGAATTCCTGGACGACACCGGGCTCGAAGATCTCCAGGGCCTGTCGGAGGCGTTGCAGATCCGCGCCGACCAGGCGATGCGCCGCGCCATCGCGCAGGTGCCGGACGGCGTCTACCGCGCGACGCTGGAGGCCGATGGCTTCGATGAGCAGGTCACGCATATCGCCTGCGCCGTCACCGTCTCCGGCGAGACCATGCATATCGATTTCGCCGGCACCTCGCCGCAGATCGATCGTGGCATCAACTGCGTGCTGAACTACACCCATGCCTATTCGGTCTACCCCGTGAAATGCGCGCTGGATCCCTTCACGCCACGCAACGAGGGCAGCTACCAGGCCATCACCGTCGCGGCGCCGGAGGGCTCCATCCTCAACCCGCGCTTCCCGGCGCCGTGCAGCGCGCGGCAGCTCACGGGGCATCTGCTGGCGGGCGTGATCTACAAGGCGCTGGCGGATGTGCTGCCGGACAAGGTGCTGGCCGAATGCGGCGGCGCGCCGACCATGCGCGCGCTGTTCAGCGGGCTGGACCGGAATGGCGACCGCTTCTCCCAGGTGCTGTTCGCCAGTGGCGGCATGGGCGCCAGCCCGCACCGGGATGGGCTGCCGACCACGGCTTTCCCGACCAATGTCGGCGCCGGGTCCATTGAGGCCTATGAAAGCGTCGCGCCTTTGCTGGTCTGGCGGAAGCAGCTTCGCGCCGATTCCGGCGGCGCCGGGCGGTTCCGCGGCGGGCTGGGCCAGGAAGCGGAAATCGAGGTTCGCACGCCGGCCGCGGTACGGCTTTCCCTGCTGTCGGACCGTCGCGACCATCCCGCACAGGGGCTGCTCGGCGGTGGCCCCGGCGCACCGGCGGTGATCGCCATCGATGACGGCACGCGCCCGCACCCGAAATCCCGCACCAGCGTGGAGACCGGCCGGCGCGTGACCCTGCTGTACCCAGGCGGCGGCGGCTTCGGCGACCCGAAGCAGCGCGACCCCGAAGCTGTGCGCGCGGATATCCGCGACGGCTACATCACCAAAGAGGCAGCGATGCGTGACTATGGGGTGAAGGCATGAGCGCGGGCACGGCACGCATCGGGGTCGATGTCGGCGGCACCTTCACCGATTTCGTGCTGCATGATCCGGCCCGCAAGCTGGTTGCCACCGGCAAGCGGCTGACCACGCCGGACGATCCGAGCGAGGCCATCATCGCCGGCACGCTGCGGCTGCTGGAGGAGACGGGGCTGAAGCCTGCCGACCTGCACAGCATCGTCCACGGCACGACACTGGTGACCAACACCATCATCGAACGCACCGGCGCCACCGTCGGCCTGCTGACCACCGCCGGCTTTCGGGACGTGATCGAGATCGGGCGCGAGACGCGCTACGACCTGTACGACCTGTACCTGGAAGCACCGCCGACACTGGTGCCGCGGCATCGCCGCCTGGAAATCCCGGAACGGATCGACGTGCACGGTACGACGCTGCTGCCGCTGGATGAACAGGCGGTGCGCGATGCGGTGAAGCGCCTGGTGGAGTTGGAGAAGATCGAGGCGCTGGCCATCGCCTTCCTGCATGCTTACCACGCCGACCGGCATGAGGTGCGTGCCGGCGCCATCGTGGCGGAGATGTATCCGGACCTGCCGCTGTCGCTATCCTCCCGCGTCGCACCGGAAATCCGCGAATTCGAGCGCACAAGCACGGCCTGTGCCAACGCCTATGTGCAGCCGCTGATGCGCCGCTACCTGGACAAGCTGGAGGCGGATCTCGCCGCGCTCGGCTTCGTCGGGCGGCTGCATGTGATGCTATCCGGCGGCGGCATCGCGGCGGTGCGGGATGCCAAGGAATTCCCCATCCGCCTGATCGAATCCGGCCCGGCGGCGGGCGCCATGGCGGCGTCCTTCCTGGCGCGGCTGACCGGCGAGATGCATGTCGTGTCCTTCGACATGGGCGGCACCACGGCGAAAATGTGCCTGGTTGAGAATGCGGCGCCGGACCGGAAATTCGATTTCGAGGCGGGGCGCGTGCGGCGCTTCCAGAAGGGCTCGGGCCTGCCGCTGAAGGTCTCGGTCGTGGACATGATCGAGATCGGCGCCGGCGGCGGCTCCATCTCCCGCGTCGATGAAGCCTCCGGGCTGATGAAGGTCGGGCCGCGCAGCGCGGGGGCGAAGCCGGGGCCAATCTGCTACGGGCGCGGCGGCACGGAACCGACCGTGACGGATGGCGACCTGGTGCTCGGCCGCTTGGATCCGAAGTACTTCCTGGGTGGCGAGATGGCGCTGGACCCCAACGCCGTGCAGCGCGCCATCGAAACGGGCATCGCCAGGGAGCTGGGCGTGGAGCGGGACATGGCGGCGCTGGGCATCCGCCGCATCGTCGATGAGACGATGGCGGCCGCCACGCGCATGCACCTGGCGGAAAAGGGGCGCGATCCGCGCCGCTACACGCTGATCGCGTTTGGTGGCGCGGGGCCGGTACATTCCTACGATCTCGCGCGGCTGCTGAAGATGAAGCGCATGCTGGTGCCGCTGGGTGCCGGCGTTGCATCGGCGCTCGGCTTCCTCGTCGCGCCACCGGCCACCGACCTGGTGCGCAGCCATGTCGGGCGGCTGGAGCGGTTGGATTGGGACCATGTGAATGGCCTGCTTGCGCAGATGGAGGAGGAAGGCCGCGCGCTGCTGCTGGAGACGGGCGCCGACCCAGACCAGATCACCGCCCTGCCCGCCGCCGATATGCGCCATGTCGGCCAGGGCTTCGAGATTCCGGTGAAGCTGCCTTCGATGAAGCTCAGCGCTGCGGACCTTCCGGCGATTCGCGAGAGTTTCTTCGCCAGCTACCGCGAACGCTTCGGCCGCGCGCTGACCGACCTGCCGATCGAGGCGCTGTCCTGGCGCGTCGCCTGCCTGGCGCCCGGCCGCGACATCCAACTTGCCGAGGTCGCCAACACCGCGACCGAAAGCTTCACAGATGCCGCCCGCGCGGCGCGTGGCGTGCGGGAGGTGCTGTTCGAAGGCATCGGCTGGCGTCCCTGCCAGGTCTATGACCGCTATGCGCTGGCGCCGGGCGCCAGTTTCATGGGTCCGGCACTGGTCGAGGAACGCGAATCAACCTGCGTTATCGGCCCGGATGCAAAGGTCTCGGTGGACAGCTTTCGGAATCTGGTCGTCGAACTGCCCTGACGGCTCCATAGTTCATAACGCCGCGCCACCAAGAAGCGCGGTGCAACAGGGAGATGCGAAAGCATCACGGCACCACCCACCGTCGCATCGCGACGGCGAAAAGGAGATGGACCATGGCAACACGTCGTTCCCTTCTGGCCGCGGGCCTGGCACTGCCCGCGTTGCGGCCGGCCTGGGCGCAGGAGGCCTACCCCTCTCGTCCGGTAACCCTGGTGATCCCCTGGGCCGCGGGCGGTTCCACCGATGTGATGGGGCGCGTCATCGCGCAGGCGATGTCCACCGATCTCGGCCAGCCGGTCGTGGTGGAAAACCGCGGTGGTGCCTCCGGCACCGTCGGGCACGGCATCGTCGCGAGGGCGCGGCCGGATGGATATACCTTCCTGCTTGGCACCAACAGCACCTATGCGATCGCGCCGCATCTCATGCGGGCCCTCCCCTACGACAATCGCGCCGCCTTCACCGGCATCAGCCTGGTGGCGCGCAGCGCGCAGGGGCTGTGCGTGCATCCTTCCGTCGCGGCGAATACGGTCGCGGAATTCATCGCATATGCCAAGTCCCGGCCAGGCGACGTCGCCTATTCCTCTGCCGGCATCGGGGCCAGCAGCCATCTGGCGACGGAGCTGTTCCAGGCGAAATCCGGCACGCGGTTGCTGCATGTGCCCTATCGCGGCGGCGGCCCTTCCGTGCAGGGCCTGCTGGCCGGCGAAGTGGCGATGTCCTTCGTCGATCTCGTCACCTGCCTGCCGTTCCGCGCCAACAACCAGCTCAAGGTGCTCGGCGTCGGCACGGCGGAGCGTTCGAGCTTCGCGCCCGATCTGCCGACGCTGGCGGAATCCGGCGTGCCCGGCTTCGCCTCCTCCACCGATGTCATCATGCTGCTGCCTGCGGGGACGCCGCAGCCGATCGTGGCCCGGCTGACAGCCTCCCTGCAGAAGGCGCTGCGCGATCCGGCGACGAAGGAAAGGCTGAACGCCATGGCCGTCGAGACCATCGGCAGCAGCGCCGCGGAACTCGATGCCTATTGGACGGAGGAGCTCGCCAAATGGGGCGATATCATCCGCAGCCAGAACATCACCATCTGAGGGAGCGTCCGCCATGCTGACCCGTCGTCTCGCCTTGGCCGCCTTCACGGCGGCGCCTTTCGCATCCCTGCACGCGCAGGGCGCCTGGCCGGACCGCGCGGTCAGCTTCACCATCCCCTTCCCGCCCGGCGGATCGGCCGATCTGCTGGCGCGGCTGGTGGCGGACCGCATGGGGCCGCTGCTGGGCGCGAACGGGCGGGTGGTGGTGGAAAACCGCGCCGGCGCGGGCGGCACCATAGGCAGCGACCTGGTGAAGCGCGCACCGGCGGATGGCCACGCCATCCTGCTCGGCACGCCGTCCACCCATGGCACGGTGCCGGCCTTGCAGCCGGATACCACGCCCTACGATCCGGTTGCGGATTTCACGCCGATCGCGATCCTGGGCCGCGCACCGATCGCGCTGGCGGTGCCGACGAATTCGCCGCATCGCGACCCGCAGGCGCTGATCGCCTGGCTGCGCGCCAACCCTGGCGAGGGAAGCTGGGGCAGTTCCGGGTCGGGCAGCGTCGGCCATCTGGCGGGGGAGCTGATGAGCCTCTCGGCCGGTGGCCTGCGCGCCGAGCACATTCCCTATCGGGGCGGCGCCCCGCTGGTGGAGGCGCTGACGAAAGGCGAGGTGCAGTATGGCTGGGAACCGCTCGGCTCGATGGCCGCCGCGGCGCGGGATGGGCTGTTCCGCATCATCGGCATGGGCACGGCCACGCGGCACCCGCTGTTCCCGGATGTGGCCACGATGCAGGAAGCCGGGCTGGCGGATTTCGCGGCCAGCACCTGGAACGTGATGCTCGGCCCGAAGGGCATGCCGCCCGCCATCGTCACGCGGCTGAACGCCGCGGCGAACCAGGTGCTGGCGATGGAGGATGTGAAGGCGCGGCTGGCCAGCGCAGGCATCGACGCGGTCAGCGACAGCACGCCCGCTTCCACCGGCGCGTTCATCGCCGCGGAGTTCGCAAAATTCAAGGACATCGTATCGCGCGCCCGGCTGAACCTGGCGCGCTGAGGACCCATCATGAGTGATGTCATCGCGGATCGGCTGAACCGCATCTCGCCGTCCCAGACCACGGCCATGCGCCAGCGCGCCCAGGCGCTGAAGGCGGAGGGGAAGGACGTGCTGGCGATCTCCTCCGGCGAGCCGGATTTCGACACGCCTGAACACATCAAGGACGCGGCCATCGCCGCCATCCGTGCGAACCAGACCCGCTACACGGATATTTCGGGCACGCTGGCGCTGCGTCGCGCCGTGGCCGCGAAGTTCAAGCGGGACAACGGTCTGGACTACGCACCGGACGAGATCCTGGTCGGCACCGGCGGCAAGCAGGTGATCTATGACGCGCTGATCGCCACCATCAATGCGGGCGACGAGGTCATCATCCCGACACCCTGCTGGGTGTCCTATCCGGATATCGTGGGACTGGCCGATGGCACGCCGGTACTGCTGCCCTGCGGCCCGAACCAGGGCTTCAAGCTGAAGCCGGAGCAGTTGGAAGCCGCGATCACGTCGAAGACGAAGTGGCTGATCGTCAACACGCCGTCGAATCCGACCGGCGCGACCTACAGCGCGGAGGAATTGCGCGGGCTGTGCGACGTGCTGCTGCGGCATCCCCAGGTTCATATCCTGACCGATGACATCTACGAGAAGCTGGTCTTCGACGGCCGCCGCTTCGCCACCTTCGCGCAGGTGGAGCCGCGCCTGCGCGACCGCACGCTGACGATGAATGGCTGTTCCAAATCCTACGCCATGACCGGCTGGCGCATCGGCTTCGGCGGCGCGCCGCGGCATCTGATCAAGGCGATGGACAAGTTGCAGGGGCAATCCACCTCCAACACCTGCTCCATCGCCCAGGCCGCCGCCGTTGCCGCGCTGGAAGGCCCACAGGATGCGACGGAGGCGATGCGCCAGGTCTATGAGGCGCGGCGCAACCGCGTGGTGGCGTCCCTCAACGCCACGCCGCATCTGCGCTGCCACATGCCGGAGGGCGCCTTCTACGCCTTCCCGGACATGACGGCCTGCATCGGCATGACCACGGCGGCCGGCACGAAGATCACCAATGACTGGGATTTTGTGTTCGCGCTGCTGACGGAACAGGGCGTCGCCACGGTGAACGGCGCCGCCTTCATGTTCCCGGGCCATTTCCGCATCAGCTTCGCCGCGGCGGACGCGTTGCTGGAGGATGCCTGCGCCCGCATCCTCCGCTTCTGCGAGGGGCTCCGCTAAACGTCGCGTGCGCCGGAGGCCCGCGCCGCGAAGGCCTCCGGCACCTCCTTGCCTGCATCGGTGAAGGCGCGGCGCAGCGCCTCCACATTCGGGCTGAAAATGGTCTTGCGGTTGGCCACCGCCCATTCATGCGATCCGCGCACCGTCTCCAGCGATTGCTGGAAGCGCGGCATCACCCAGCGGGCAAACAGCTCGTAGCTGCGCCAGGTCTGTTCGCGGTTGGCCCAGTCATGCGCGCGGAACAGGAAGCCGCCGAAGCCGCCCTCGCTTTTCTCCACCAGGTTCTCGATGCCGCGCGCCACCGTCTCCGGCGAGCCCACCAGCGTGGTGCCGGCCTGCACGCCATCGGTCAGCGGGTCCTGCGACCGGCCGGGCGGGCGGCCCAGCGCATCCTCGAAATAGGTCACCGTCTCCAGCCGTTCGCCCACCCGCACATCGGCCAGCGCCTGCTCGTCGGTTTCCGCCACATGGACGTTCATCACCATGCGCCAGTCGCGGCGGCTGATGGTCTTGCCGTTGGCGGCGGCCGCATCCTCCGCGATCTTCCACTGGCCGGGCAGCGCCGAAGGCCCGCCCGGCATGCCGGCGCCAAGCGACAGGATGCCGACGCCATGCTTGCCCGCCACCGCCGGCCCCGCGGGCGTCAGCGTGCTTGCGACGGCGATCGGGAAATGCGGGTCGCTGTACGGCTTCAGATGCAGCCGCGCCTCATGCATCTCGAACCAGTCGGTCTTGCGCGTCACCGGCCCATCGCAGGCCAGCAGCGCCATGATGGCCTCCAGCGACTCATCCATCCGCCGGCGCTGCGTCGAAGGCTCGATGCCGAGCATATAGGCGTCCGAGACCAGCGCCCCCGGCCCGCAGCCCAGCATCACCCGCCCGCGCGTCATGTGGTCCAACTGCACGAAGCGCTGCGCCACCAGGAAGGGGTGGTGGTAGGGCAGGCTGGTGACGCCGGAGCCGAGGCGGATGGTCTTGGTGCGTTCCGCCGCCGCGGCGATGATCAGCTCGGGCGACGCAATAGTCTCCCACCCCGCGGAGTGATGCTCGCCGATCCAGGCCTCGTCATAACCTAGCCGGTCGAGCAGCTCGATCATCTCGATGTCGCGGGCGATGGCGAGCGTGGGATTGTCGCCCAGCCGGTGGAAGGGCGCCAGGAAGATCCCGAACTGCATGCCACGCTTTGCCATCTGTGCTTCTCCCGCAACCGGGAGAAGCTTCAACCCGAAGCGTGCAACAGGTCAAACAGGCCGGTCGCCCTGGATGGTCACGCGGTTGCCGTAGCGCGTCGCCGGCCAGTAATCCCACATGGCGCGGTGCTGGGCGCAGCGATTGTCCCAGAAGGCCACGGAATTGGTGCGCCAGCGGAAGCGGCACTGGAACAGCGGGTTGGCGCTGTGTTCGAACAGATAGGCCAGGATGCCGGTGCTTTCATCCGCCGGGATGTCCAGGATGCGGCGGGTGAAGCCCTTGTTGACGAACAGCGCCTTTCGCCCGGTCACCGGATGGGTGCGGATCACCGGATGCACCGCGCGCGGATATTCGGGTTTGTCCTGCACGCCGAGATTGGCATAGGTGCCGCGATACACCTCCTCCCCGTCATGCACGGCCGACAGGCCCTCGAGGTAGGTCTTCATGCGGTCCGACAGCGCGTCATAGGCGGCGTACATATTGGCGAACAGCGTATCGCCGCCCACTGCGGGCTGCTCCTTGATGTAGAGGATGCTGCCCATCGGCGGCTCCTCGTCGCAGGATACGTCGGAATGCCAGAACTCGCCATTGGCGCGGGGGCTGTCGCGATCCGCCTTGATGATCATCAGGGCGGGATGGCCCTCGGTCGGCGCGGCCGGGTGGATGTGCAATTCGCCGAATTGCTGGCCGAAGGACAGGTGCTGCGCGGGGGTCAGGGTCTGGTCGCGGAAGAAGATCACCAGGTTCTCGGCGAGTGCCCGGTGGATTTCCTGCATCTGCGCCTCGGTCGGGTTGCCGATATCGACGCCGCCGATCTCCGCGCCGATCACCGGGGTCAGCTTTTCGACCGTGATGCTGCGATAGGGCGCGCCCGCCTCGGCCCCGTGCTTGTAGCGCGGACCCTTGGCGCCCGTCGGACTGGCGGGGCTGACATGATTCATGGTGTTTCCTTCCCAACGCGGCGGCCGGTGCCGTGGCACGCGAGGATGGGAACAGCAGCACCGGGCGCCCGTCAACTCACGGCTTTACATCCGCGCCCGCCGCACGATTTCTGGAATGATGCAAATTCCCATCCCCCGCCGCGCCGCCCTGGTGCTTCTGCTGGCCCATCCGGCCATGGCGCAGCCCGCGCCGGGCTCCGAGGCCGCCTGGCAGGCGCTGGCCGAGGGCGGCATCGTGCTGTTCCGCCACGCCCTGGCGCCGGGCGGCGGCGATCCGCCGGGCATGCGGCTCGGCGAATGCGGCACGCAGCGGAACCTGAATGAGGAGGGCCGCGCCCAGGCCCGGCGAATCGGTGCCGCCTTTCGCGACCGGGGCATCACGGTGGGGGCGGTCCGCGCCTCCGGCTGGTGCCGGGCGATGGAGACGGCGGAGCTGGCCTTTCCGGGCCGGGTGGTGGCGGAGCCCGCCTTCAATTCCTTCTTCAGCGCGCGGCAGGAGGCGGAAACCCGCACCGCGGCGGCGCGACAGCTGATCTCGGGCTGGGACGGGCCGGGCGCGCTGTTCGTTGCGACGCACCAGGTGAACATCACGGCCTTGACCGGCATCTTCCCGGCCTCCGGCGAGGGCATCGTGCTGCGCCGGGATGGCACGGTGGTGGGGCGCATCCGGCCATGACATCCACCATCGCCATCATCCTGCTGGTGCTGACGCTGGCCGCCGGCGTGGCGGTGGGTCTGCTGTTCCTGCAACGCGCCCGCCGGCCGTGGCTGGTGACGATGCATCTGGTGCTGGCGCTCGGCGCCACCGCGGCAGTTGCGTTGCTCATCACCACCCGCCCGGTCGTCGGCGGCCCGCCCGGCCTGGTGCCGCTGGGGATGCTGGCGGTGTCGCTTGGCGCCGGCTGGTCCGCGGGCCGTATCGCGCGCCGCCGCCGGCCGGGCGCCAACCTGTTGCTGGCCGGCCATGCGGTGCTCGGCGTGGCAGGCTTCCTGGTCTTCCTTGCCTGGGCCCGGAACCTGTAGATCCGGCAGTTGAAAAGCGCGCCGTCCCCTCGCATATCGCGCGCCGCGCAAACCAACTGAGGACCTGACCCGATGAGCGATACCGTGGAGCGGCATGAATTCGGCGCCGAGGTCGGCCGCCTGCTGGATCTGGTCGTCCACGCCCTTTACTCCGACCGCGAGATCTTCCTGCGCGAGCTGGTGGCCAATGCCGCCGACGCCACCGATCGCCGGCGGTTCGAGGCGCTGACCGACCCCGCGCTGATGGCCCCAGAAGGGGCAAAGCTGCGGATCGTGCCGGACAAGGCGGCGCGGACGCTCACCATCTCCGATTCCGGCATCGGCATGTCGAAGGCCGACCTGGTCCAGCACCTCGGCACCATCGCGCGGTCCGGCACGCTGGCCTTCGCCAAGTCGCTGGCGGATGCGCCGGCCGCGGACAAGCCCAGCCTGATCGGCCAGTTCGGCGTCGGCTTCTATTCCGCCTTCATGGTGGCGGAGCGGGTGGAGGTCACCTCCCGCCGCGCGGGAGGCGAGGAAGCCTGGCTCTGGGCCAGCGCCGGGGCCGGCGACTATACCCTGGCGCCCGCGACGCGGGAGGAAGCGGGCACCGACATCGTGCTGCACATGAAGCCGGATGCCGAGGAGTTCCTGGAGCCGATCCGGCTGCAGACCATCATCCGCAAATGGGCCGACCACATCACCATCCCCATCACCGTGGCCAAGGACGGGGTGGACGAGCCGGCGAATGAGGGCACCGCGCTGTGGCGGAAATCCAAGTCGGAGGTGACGGAGGAACAGACCACCGAATTCTACCGCCACCTCGGCAACATCTTCGACCAGCCCTGGTCCACCCTGCACTGGCGGGCCGAGGGCGCGCTGGACTTCACCGCGCTGCTCTTCATCCCTGGCATGAAGCCGTTCCAGGCGGTGGAAGGGGAGCGCGAGAGCCGCGTGCGCCTGCATGTCCGCCGCATGTTCATCACGGATGAGGCCGCGCTGCTGCCGCCCTGGCTGCGCTTCGTGCAGGGGGTGGTGGATACCGAGGACCTGCCGCTCAACGTATCCCGCGAGATGCTGCAGGCGACGCCGGTGCTCGCCCGCATCCGCCGCGCCGTCACCAGCCGGGTGCTGTCGGAGCTGAAGACCAAGGCGAAGGATGCCGAGGGCTTCGGCACGTTCTGGGAGAATTTCGGCGCCATCCTCAAGGAAGGCGTCTGGGAGGATGCCGAGCACCGCAAGGATTTGGCGCCCCTGCTGCGCTTCCGCTCCTCCGCCGTGGAGGGCTGGACCTCCCTGCCCGACTATGTGGCGCGGATGAAGCCGGGGCAGGACGCCATCTATGTGCTGCTCGGCGATAATGCCGAGGCCCTGGCGAAATCCCCGCAGCTTGAGGGCTTCCGCGCCAAGGGCGTGGAGGTGCTGCTGCTGACCGACCAGATCGACGCCTTCTGGCCGGAACGCCTCGAGAAGTTCGAGGACAAGCCGATCCGCAGCATCACCCAGGGCAGCATCGACCTGTCCGCGGTGGAGGGTGGCGCGCAGGCGGGCGAGGCCGCGGACCTCGCCCGCCTGCTGCCGCTGCTGAAGGACGCGCTGAAGGACCATGTGGCCGATGTGCGCGGCACGGACCGCCTAGGTGGTGTGGACTCTTGGGATTCCCGGAGGCGGCGTGACGTGATTCAAGGCTGCCTTTGGGGAGGTAGCCTTGGGTGTCTTGGATCGTCTG